>Ga0247727_10000342_pt1 | contig 113360 bp, 106 predicted proteins | sample WisWelCaveWW1625_FD_202498 | JGI IMG/M metagenome (GOLD analysis project Ga0247727, IMG submission 202498) | Biofilm microbial communities from Wishing Well Cave, Virginia, United States - WW16-25 | ecosystem: Environmental > Aquatic > Deep subsurface > Groundwater > Cave microbial mat... | reverse complement strand
CTGTTGGCAGCTGGGCTTTGGTTATTCATTCGTCATACCTTCCAATTCTTTAGGCAAATTCTTTCTCAGGTGATCCGTTCTCAAATTCAAATTTAGTTGTCTGTGCAAAATTTAGACCCTTAGCGAGCCACGGAACGCCCTGGCAGCATAGTAAGAGGGTGCACTGTTGTGATACACGAAGACATTGCCGTAGCGGAAATCAGCAAAGAGGGCACCACCGAGTTTTCTAATCTCAGAAGGTGTTTTCACCCAGCTCGATGTTTTCGTATCGAAATTTCCTCCCGCCATTTGGCGGGACTGCAATTCCCGATATTGTTCTTCCGTTAAAAGTTCAATGCCCATGGCAGCAGCCATATCAATAGCGTTATTTTTTGGTTTATGTTTTTTCCTCGACTCCAGCCCTTCACGGTCGTAACAAACACTTGTGCGGCCTTTAGGACTTTCCGATGAACAATCATAAAAAATGTATTCGCCCGTCTTTTTATCATGACCAACAACATCCGGTTCACCGCCAGTTCTTTCCATTTCATTGAGCGACCACAGTTTTTCCCCCGAGTCCTCGGGGTCCAGCTTTGCTTGCACTTTAGCCCATTCAAGACCTTTATGGCGGTTCATGTTTTTCTCAAAACGGCCTTTTAATGTGTTGAGTAGTTCTTCACGTTGTTTTGGTGACAACTTCATTTTTGTTACGTTTGACATAGTCTTACCACTTGCTTTTAATTAAAATTCGTGTCGTTCAAAGTTAGCCATCTTATTTCTTACCATCAGGAAATACTTCCTTAGTTCTTTTTTCCATCTCGGCCGCAATCACCTGTCCGGCTTCACCTTTTTCTTTGAGGCGCTCTTTAATATGTTCATAGCTTTTAGCATCTCTGTCCTGACTTAGTTTGAAAACAGTGTCCATTTCTTTTACTTCAATTTCAAAAGCCACAATTGCCTTCATTAATTTTTGTGTGTACTCTGATGGAAGGTTATCAAAAATAGTTGTAGACTGTTGATTGTGGTTTTCAAAATGAAGAGTTGTCATTCGAAGTGCATCTACTAATGCAGCATCATCCAGAAACCGGATAATGCCTTTCGCATGAACGCTCATATAATTCCAGGTGGAGGGCGTATGAGGGTTACTATACCATGTGCCGCTTACATAGATGTGATGTCCGGTGAAAACCACCAGTACATTTTCATTATGTACGAAAGCTTTATGGTGGTCGGTGTTTTTCATGATGTGTCCCCTTAGAATTTTCCTGCCCTCTTTTTCTTCAATGAAAACCGGCACCTGTGTTGCCACAGGTTTGTTTTCTGCATCGCATCCGGATAAAAAAGCAAATGGATACTGCCCGATAAACTCTTTAATCACCTGTTCGTTTTTTTCTTTGTGATAGGGAAGGTCGTACATATTAATAAGTTTTATCTAATTGTCTCGTTTTACAAAGTCTTCTACTTTTGTTTTAATGATGCATCAATCATTTCCTTCAGAACTTTTATATCAATCTCCTCCAACTTATTTATGTAAAGGCAACCAACACCGGTCTTATGCTTGCCTAGCTTTTTAAGAGCAGCAGCTTGCTCCTTAATATTTACCATAAGGTACAACGACAAATTTGCTTTACGGGGCGAGAAACCTATCCGCAACCAATCAACTTCCCTTCCGGTGGCGGGGCTTTTATATCTTTTAATACCAAAACCGATGACTGAGCTGCTCCATAATATTGGCTCTTCGCCACTTGCTTTTTTCATCATTTCCAAAAGCACAAAACAGTCTTTGCGCTTTGGTTCATCTTTAACATTATTGATAAAATCCACCACGCTTGCAGCGGTTGGTTTTGTTTTTATTACAGCCAGTTTTGATTTTTTTTCAGCCATTTGTAATTATTATTTGTTTGACATTGGTTTCGCACAACGTGTAGCGTTGAGCCACAATAATTCCTTTTCAATAACGGCGACGTTGTTACGCTTGTTAGCTGCCGGCGCCCTCATTCATACTACTCGAAACTTGTGATTACATTGAATGCAGAATGGTCCCCAGCTTTCAAAATCTACGCAATCTGTGGTCTTACATATTGGACACATTATCATTCTGACCTTTCCATTTGGCGTGAAAAATATTTCTGAGTGAGCCCAAAGATTGTCGAATTCTCTGATGAAGCTATCGATCAGATTGGGAGTATCGGATACAATCACGACTTCAAAGTTCTTGTGAAGAGCGGAATGTGTCCAATTGAGTGACCCAAATATAAGCCTGCTGGGAGAAACCATAAACTTATGATGCATATTCTGGTAGTCCCTTTTCGATTGAAATCCCAAAGACTGGACATCTAATGGCCCGTTAAGCTTGAGAAGCCCCATCAAATTTCTTGAGATCACAATTTCTGTTTCAGTCGAGCTTAGAGGCCGCAAGATGTCTGAAGTATTGAGTAACAACTTCGTCTGCCTCCCGTGCTTTGTTCGCCGCACTAAAGCCTCAGTAATTGCAGGGTAAGTGAAGTAGGCAATCGCAATACTCAAAACTACTTCTGTTGAGTCGATCATCTGAGTGATTTCACCAAGAGCGTAATCTCTCGAAGTTGATTCCTCATCGAGTGGGTTTAGGAAGATCGGTGTTTCCATATTCCTTTCTGGCGCTGGCAGCTAACTACTGGCTTAATGAACTATGGTCTACGACTCGTAGAGCGTATAGCTACCCGATATGGCAGGATAGACGCCATCCCGAAACAAGTTCGGGACAAGTTATGGCGTCTATCTCGCTTTTGTCTGTAGTATCTCATGATCGAGTGGGTTAACAATTTTGCTAAGCGTTGTTTGACTGACATGTGTATAAATCTCTGTTGTTTTTGAACTGTTATGTACTAATATTTCCTGAATATAACATAAATCAGATCACACCGCACCGTCTTATAAAACCATTCAATGTAGATGGCTTCGTTTCACCCCACTGAAATATTCTCTGTTGTACCGCCTCTTGTTGTATAAACTCCACCCCTTGTCAATGGCTCAAAGTTACAAAAATCAACCCGTAATGTCAAACCAATTTTTCGTGTGTTATTGCTCTAAAAAGTTGCATTTAGATGAGATTTCATTAAATTAAACGCATGACAAAAGAAACTCGACTTCGTATTATCATTGTACTTGCATTAGTCATAGGTTACATTGTTGTTGCTGTGCTTCGTTCAGGAACAGCGTGGTGAGCATAGTCTGTGAAGAGATCTACGCCAAATCCAACACACTTCGTACTGCTCATTTCAGTTTTGTATTATATTTTTATCGGGTTTGATGCTGTCAATAGCACTGGAAGGGTAGGCTCCACATTGAAAAATGGAGATGGCTGCACTTGTCATGGCGATCATACAGTAACGGATTCGGTATTAGTGTGGGTTGAAGGTCCTGACAGCGTGCTTTTAGGAGGGATACAGACATACACGATCCTAATGACAGGAGGTCCTGCCATAGCTGGCGGTTACAATGTTGCCGTCTCGTTTGGGACGTTGGTACCATATGATGGAGAGTCTCAGGTGATTGCAAATGAACTTACGCAGTCAGCGCCAAAAACTTTTCTGAATGATACGGTGCGGTGGCAATTTATTTATCAAGCTCCTTCAACTGGTCAGTCAGATACAATTTTTAGCGTGGGAAATAGTGTCGATGTTGACGGAATCCCATCTGGTGATCAATACAATTTCGGAGCTAACTTCATCGTTCATCTGAAAGACACAACCACTGATCTCATAAATGAAGAAGAACCAATATCATTTCATTTGTCTCAAAATTATCCTAATCCGTTCAATCCCGTTACCAGTATTCAGTACTCAGTAAGCAGTACACAATTTGTTACAATGAAAGTAGTTGATCTTAGCGGGCGCGAAGTGAGAATCTTGGTTCGGGAAGTAAAACATGAAGGTATCTATAATACTACCTTCGATGCCTCGAATTTACCAAGCGGGATTTATTTTTATTCATTGACATCTGGAGATAAATCTATAACTAAGAAAATGCTTCTTATTCGTTGAAATTATTCATAATCGTTTACTCCATAATAACAACTTGATTCTTGGGTTAGCATTACCTATATTTCCACAACTTTTTACATTGACTCTTGAGACGACATGGGCAAAGAAAAACAACGAAAAAAAATACTACTGGTCGATGATGAAGCCGGGTTCGCTGAGCTTCTTCGTGATCTGTTAGAAATGGACAACTATGAAGTACAGATCGCTCACGATGGTGAGGAAGGCTTGGAAAAGCTGAAGTCGTTCATCCCCGACGCCATCATATCGGATGTTGTCATGCCACGACTCAGCGGTTTTGAAATGTTCAAAAAAATAAAGGCGAATCCTGATACGACGAATATTCCGTTCTTATTTATTACAGGATTTCAGGACGATCGAGTACTCTCGGAGGCGAGAAAAATCGGTGTATTTGGGATTCTCAAGAAACCGGTTGATATCGAGCAGATCGAACACCGCTTACGTGATCTCACAGGAAGATAACTTACTTCGCCCGATAAATTACTAGTTGAATTTCCTCAGGGAGTAGTTCAGATACTGATCGCAGCACATCTCCTCGTAACGCCTGCTCTACCAAGTTCCGCTGTGTTGCACCTAATATTAATCGATCGACAGCAAGAGTAGCCGCTTGCTCTGCTATTGTGTATCCTACTTCTGACGATAAGATGCTGATGATACGGTATGGGATGTTGGATTCTCTGCAAATTTTATCCATCCACTCCTGATTTACAAATGATTCCGCAGGAACCTTTTCAGGCAGTAACCCTGTGACGGCAACTTGTTTAATGTGGAGGACAAACAACAGCGCGTTTCGTACTTTTGCATCCTCACATGCTTGTCGTAAAAGATGCTCACCGCCGCCACGTACTGCAACCATCATCTTTGATGTAAAGACTCCTGAAATCGGTTTCGGTGTGATTGATGGAATTCCCGCTTGTGCTAGAACTGGAGCAGGTACAGGAGCGAGCGCAATTTGTCGACGCGCCATTTGGCGAGCCGCAAGTCCGACTCCAAGTACAACGACGGCGAAGATCAATGCCTTCGTTTTTTCAACCGCGATAGTAGCTTCAACAACAAACAAGGCAGCAGCAGATGCTAACATGAAGACGCGGGAAAGCAATGGAATCTTAATTCCGCGATCTGTGCCCGTCGAGCCGAGATTGATCATGATCGCCCCTACGACGCCAATCGCATACAGCGACGCTAAGGTAATAACATCGTGAACTACCACAAGTACAAAAACAGGGACGAGCGTTGCGACAACAAGAGGAACAATTGGTACGCCGTATTTATTGAGTGCCCGCAAGTTTGTCGGCAGTTCACCATCAACTGACATAAAGAATTGGATAGCGATTAAAGAATTTATTGCTGTATTTCCGGCTGAGATGAGCAGAAATCCAAGAACAAATCCGATGACATGGCCAAACCAGCTTCCGATAAATGTTTCTCCCAGAAATCGAATCATATCTTCTTTGTGTGCAACGGGGTCGAGGTGTGATACCGCAAGCATAGCGAAACCCAAGACGAGCGTTGCAATAGAAATCTTTGTTAACACAACGAGTATAGCTCTACGAGAGTCTTGTGCCGGGTTTTTCATTAATCCCGTCATGTTTGAAATTGCTTCGATGCCGGAGATTGATAAAATTATGCCTACAAAAATACTCCAGTTGCGAGAGAATCCTCCGGAAAGAGGTTCAAGCGATACATGTTGTATTGCCGAAGGAAAAGCAAAGGCTACCAGAACAATGAGCGCAACCAGTGTTGCTGTGGATATAGCAATGGCAAATGTGCCGGCATGACGCGGCCCGAACCAATTCAGTATACCTATTATTAAGATGATGCCTATTGCCCAGATTTCAGGGTTCTCTAAATTCAAATAGTGGCATGCTTCGAGAACGGAAAGAGATGCTGTAACGACAAAATCAGCGGCTAACAACAGAGCACCGACGACTGCTAATGTGCGCGATCGATTGCTAACAGAACTATAGACACCCCCGCCATTCGGATAGAGTCTGCAGATTGTAATATAATTAACAGCGATTACTGAAGTGAATATGAGCATCATGACAAGGTGCCATGCGCTATGATCTCCGGCAAGGAAGTAGGCGATACCGAGTACATAGCAAATGCTTGTTCCCCAGTCACCATCAAGAATTGCAGCGCTGCGGAGCCAGCCTAATACACGAGGCCGACTTGTGGAAAGTTCCATAAAGGTGTTAAATTCTCGTAGTCATAATACAAAAAGCAGGGCTTAGTATACCAAGAAATATACCCAATGTCAACTTGTTGAATTTTCTATGCTTTCTGAATATATTGTCATAGTCTTTAATTATGCAGATACCGTTTTTCCATAGTCTTCGATTCAAAGTAGGTGTGGGATATATTGTCCTTGTCATCATCAATGTTGCGGTGACAACATGGACAATCTATAACTTCGACCGTTTAACATCTGCTATCAATAAAATTCTTTCCGAAGATTATCCGAACGTGGTTGCATTAGAAAACATGGCACGATCAATAGGAAGTCATGAAGATGCAATCTCACTTGCCTTGACAACTGATGTCGATAGTGGAAGAGTAAGATTTGCTGAAGCTAAGACGGAGTTTTATCAGTGGTATGATGAAGCGAACAAGAATTTGGTAGTGCCTGATGCAAAAGACATTCTTGAGAATATCAACTCTACCTACGCCGGATATTTGATAGTAACAGATTCTCTCTTCGTCCTCATTGCCAACAATCAGTTTGCTGAAGCGAAGACTTTTTATAGTAATACCGTCATACCATTCACGCAGAGATTGACAGGAAATTGTTTTTGGCTCATCGAGGAAAACCAAAAAGAAATGCTCATAATTGCCGGTAAAACAAAAACCATATCCGATGAAGCCATCATTGCTGTACTATTTGCGTCGTTGCTTGCTATTGGGCTGAGTGTTATTACGATGGTTCAGTTTACGCAACGCATCATTAAGCCTGCAGAACATCTGACTGATACTGTGACACAAATCGGCAGTGGTCAGCTCGATATGAAAATAGATATCAAGACGAATGACGAGATTGGAGAACTGAGCCGTGAATTTAATAAAATGACGGAACGGCTGCGGCAATATGATGAACTCAACATTGAAAAAATTCTTTCTGAAAAGAAAAAATCAGAAACTATCGTCGAAAGTATTTCCGATGCGATTATTGTTTGTGATTCGGTATTAAGAATTCAGGTGATTAATCGCTCTGCTGAACAGTTGTTTGGTATTAGGGAACATAATGCGGTCGGTCGACTGGTATATGAATGCTTGTCGGACGAACGCGTGCTTAACATTTTTAAGAACCCGGCTGATCTTTCCCTCATTAATCAGCCGTACCTTCAATTTCAATATCAAAATAGGCAAGTGTATTTGCGGCCTCGAGTTTCCATCATTCCGTCATTACATGGAGAGAGGAATGGGCTCGTGCTTGTCTTGCAAGATGTTACTCAATACAAAGACCTCGATAAGATGAAATCGGATTTCATGGCAGCAGTATCACACGAATTTAGAACACCGCTTACATCAATTAATATGGGGGTTGATCTTCTTCGTCAGGAGTTGTTAGGACCGCTCACGAAAGCACAGGAAGATCTCTTGAATTCTGCCAAGCAAGATTGCGATAGATTAACGAAGCTTGTGCGTGAACTTCTCCAACTGTCAAAACTCGAATCAGGGAAGATAGAGCTGCGCGAGGAGTTGATAGATATTCAAAAAGTTATTGAAACAACATTGCAGCCATTGCAGCTTCCTTTTCAGGAGAAGGGGGTTTTGTTAAAGCTGTCACTTTCTCCTGATTTACCAAAACTCGTTGGCGATGAGCAACAATTCTCATGGGTTATTTCCAACCTCGTCAATAATGCTTTGAAATATACAGACCAAGGTGGAACTGTAGAAATACGAGTGGCACAGGAAGGGGAACATCTTCTTCTTCAGGTGAAGGATTCCGGCAAAGGTATTCCTGCGGAATATCTTGAAAAGGTCTTTGATAAGTTCGTGCAAGTCAAACAGAGCCTCAATGCTACGCCGGGGAGCGTAGGTCTCGGACTGGCGATTGCAAAAGAAATTGTTGAAATGTATGGTGGTAAAATTTGGGCAGAGAGCGAGATTCGTAAAGGAAGTACATTCTCCTTCAAATTACCAATTGCACAGGTACATTCCGTATGATACAGCGTGGCGTAGTTCTCGTAGTTGATGATGAACCGAACATTCTAAAAACACTAACGCTCGGTTTGGAAGCCGCTGGTTTCAAAGTCGACGGATTCGGAAATCCACTTGATGCCCTCGACAGCATAGGCAACACTGTGTATGATATTGCCTTCATCGATTTAATGATGCAGCCCATCGACGGTATGCAATTTCTTAAAGAACTTCGTCAGAGATCTCCGTTTACTACCCCCGTGATGATTACTGCCCATGGCTCCATCGATAGTGCGGTTGAAGCAATCAAGAATGGTGCTTTCGATTTTCTGCAGAAGCCATTCGACTTGAGAGAGCTTCAAATCTTTGCCAATAAGGTACTCGATCATCATAAACTTGAAGATGAGGTACGTTCGCTTCGTCAACAACTTGCAACGATTCAACAATCGACCGATATCATAACACGAAATCCATTAATGCGGCAGCAGATAGAACTCGCACAACAAGTCGCAGATAGTTCTATCACAGTACTTATCGAAGGTGAAAGCGGGACTGGAAAAGAACTTATTGCACAATTTATACACCGACACAGCAGTAGGCGTGATAAACCGTTTGTGAAAGTGAACTGCACTGCGCTTGCTGAGGGACTGTTCGAAAGCGAATTGTTCGGCCACGTAAAGGGGGCTTTTACCGGCGCGCTGAAAGATCGGGAGGGGCGATTCGAAGCTGCTGATGGTGGCACCGTTTTTCTCGATGAGGTTGGTGAAATACCACAATCAACACAAGTGAAACTGTTGAGGTTTCTTCAGCATCGTGAATTTGAGCGTGTGGGGGAAAATAACACTCGAAAAGTAGATGCACGAGTAATTGCAGCAACGAACCGAAAACTCTCTGATGCGCTACAGGAAGGAAGTTTTCGAGAGGATTTATATTATAGGCTCAATGCAGTTCGTATTGTGCTACCTCCATTGCGCGATAGATCTGAAGATTTACTCCTGCTTATGTATCATTTCTTAAAAAAATATTCGCCACACGCTGAAATCCAAGTATCTCCTGAGGCAATGAAGTTATTCTCAAGGTACCGCTGGCCCGGCAATGTACGTGAGTTAGAAAATGTCATTGAACGGTCTGTGTTGCTCTCTAAGAATGGCACGATTGAACCAGTTCATCTTCCCTCTGAGTTACAAAGCTTCGATGCCAATAAATCCGGTTTACTTTCATTGGAGGATACGGAACGGCAACAAATTAAACGCGTGCTTCAGGTGGCTACTGATCTTGATGAAGCTTCACGTATGTTAGAAATCGATCCGGCGACATTGTGGAGAAAAAGAAAAAAATACGGACTCTAAACTTGCAATTTGCAATTCTTCTAACGTATTGATTAACAACGCATAACCTTTCAACGTAGCTACCTCTTGAATCTTACGTTGCATTTCGCATGATCGCTGCTTTCCTAAAAAATAAATGCCTTCCAAATAACTAGAATTCGTTACATTATTCTGTAAAAACTGGCATTCTGTTTGCCTCCAATAATTGTAGTTTGAAATATACCTTCGTTGTTAATAGTCAATATTGACATTCAAATAATCATAGGAGTCTCATGTCGATTAAAGCAAGCACTGAATTAAACGGTAAGATTGCCGTCATTGAAATCAAGGGGTCACTCGTTGGCGATGGAGATACAGATAAGTTTCGCTCTAGCGTACAAGATTTTATCGAGCAAGGCAACAAATGCCTTATTGTCGATTTAAGTAAAGTCAATTACATGAATAGTTCCGGCATTGGAGCAATGATCTCGGCATATACCAGTTATAAGAAGAACGCTGGAGAAGTGAAACTTGCCGGCATCAGCAATAGTGTTCTTAATCTACTTGCAGTCACCAAACTCATCGATATTTTTGAAGTATCTGATACAGTCGATGAAGCAATAGACAAGTTTGTTAAATTGAAATAATTCGTTTTACTCATCATCTCATTACATAAAGGAGTTATTAGAAATGAAACAGTCCACATTCGTCATTATCCTTGTGATCTCTGCGGCAGTAGCAGCATTCTGCATTTGGCAGTTTGTTCTGGGAAATCCGGCAAACTTTAAAGACGGTGCCAATCGCGAAAAACCTGAAAATCTGCTAGGGACAGTATATGTCGGCGGGTATGTTGTGCCTGCATTGATTGGGTTATCAATAATGGTAATAACGTTTATCATTGAACGAACCTTATCACTGAAGAAGGCGCGAGGACGAGGCCAACTTGCAACATTTTTGAAGAACCTCCAACGAAGTCTTGCCACCGGTGATGTCGATGCAGCAATTCAAGCATGTGACCAACAGCGAGGTTCGATGGCGAATATCATTCGTGCAGGGTTGGAACGCTTTCAGGTCATGAAGAGCGACTCGAAAGGTATTGAAGCAGAAAAGCAAATGTTAGAGATTCAGCGAGCTATTGAAGAAGCTACTGCCCTCGAAATGCCAATTCTCGAGAGAAACCTGATTGCCATGTCCACCATCGCTTCAGTAGCGACGATGCTCGGATTGTTCGGAACAGTTATCGGGATGATCCGTTCGTTCCGTGCGCTTGCTCAGGCAGGTGCCCCGGACGCTATTGCTCTCTCCATTGGTATATCAGAAGCTCTCATTAATACTGCGCTTGGAATCTTTGCTGCAATCATCGGAATTGTAGCATATAATTTCTTTGTCAACAAGGTGGATAACTTTACCTATATGATTGATGAAGCGAGCTATGATGTTATTCAGACATTGACAACTCGGGTAAAGTAAGACGAAAGGATTACTCCGATGCCTAAAATTAAACAAGCACGGGTCGGGATTAAGATGGATATGACGCCAATGGTGGACGTTGCATTTTTACTGCTGACGTTCTTCATGCTGACGACCCAGTTTAAACCAGCAGAAGAAGTGCAGATTATTCTACCTTCGTCCCATTCTGCCTTTAAGCTGCCGGAAACTGACGTGATGTCCGTTACCATTAGTAAAGACAACAGGATTTTTCTTGGATTTGATTCTCAAAGAATGAGCGGAAGAATATTTGGAGAAGAAAACAAGTTACGTTCATCGATCGAAGTAACCACAAAAGAACTTCCAGATATGCTCATTCGTGCGCGTATTGCAAATCCAAAACTCCGCACCGTTGTCAAAGGAGATGCTGACGCTGATTACGGACTGGCAGAAGACGTCATGAATATATTACAGAAAACGAACATCACGAGATTTAATCTCGTGACTGACATGGAGAAATAAACTATGGCTGGTATGGATTCAGGGGATGCCCCGCGCGGGCATTCAAAGAAAAAGAAAAAACATAAAAGAATGCGACGCCTTGGCATCAGGATAGATATGACGCCAATGGTTGACGTAGCGTTTTTGCTGTTGACGTTTTTTATGTTAACAACAACAATGAATCGTCCGCAAACGATGGAGATCAACATGCCGCCAGAGAATACTACGGTTGAGGTTCCTCAAAGTAATCTTATTACCTTACGCATCAAGGATGATGGAGTGATTTACTGGAATATTGCTGAAGAGACGCCACAGAAAGTAGAGTATAAGGACCTCAGAGTGTTGATGACACAAAAAGTTCAACAAAATCCCAAATTGATCACACTTATTAAAGTTGATCGTAAAGGAAAATATCACATGATGGTTGACATCATGGATGAATTGAATTTAGCAAACATTACACGATTTAGTTTAGCGCCGATGCTTGATGCGGACAAACAAGTGCTCGCAAAGGCAGCGTCGTAGAAAGGAGTAAGAAACTATGTCGGCTAAGGAAATAGAGACGAAGTCTCATTACGGAATGCGCGAATTAAGGGGATTGTATCAGAAGTACGCAACACGTGCTCTGATTTCAGCGATCCTTATTCACTTATCTGGCGTTGGGGGTTATTACCTTGCTCAGATTTTGGGTGAGGAAGAAGAACCGGTAATGAATGTACGAATTATGAAGTACAGCGAGTTAGGTCCGCCTCCATCGATGACGAACACCGACGCTGCACCTCAGGTTGCAGTAACAGTACCGGTTGCAAAACCGACTGTCGGTGTGCCCGTACCTGTACCCGATGCAGAGGTGAGCCCTGAACAGACGATTCCGACTCAGGAGGAACTTTCTCAGGTCGTATCACCCACAATAGGAACCGGAGATGGTGGCGGTACTGCTATTCAGCAGGACATCAATATCGATGAAGAGCCTGCGGATTTCGTAGCAGTTGAAAAGGAGCCAATCCCTGTAAAGCAGGTGAATCCCGATTATCCTGAATTTGCCCGCCGTATCAGCGCAGAAGGCACAGTCTGGATGAAGATGTGGGTTGATCGGGAGGGAAAAGTGAAAAAAGCCGTAGTCGTGAAATCTGATAACGAGCTGTTCAACGAGTCGGCACAGAAGGCAGCAATGCAATGGGTGTTTACTCCTGCCGTGATGAACAATGGACCTGTCTCGGTTTGGGTATCTGTACCGTTCAGATTTAAGCTGAACAAATAACCCGCTTTCTTGTGCAATTTGTAACGTTGGATGCCGACGGAACATCTTGGATGTTCTGTCGGGAGTCCGGCAGGAAAGGATGAAGGTGAAGTTATGGCAAGCATCGAAGCAGGAACTTCTTCACAGAGTCATCAAAAACATAAACACAAACACACGCGCACGCGGCGTCTTGGGATAAGGATCGATATGACGCCGATGGTAGATGTTGCATTCCTCTTACTAACCTTCTTTATGTTGGCAACGACACTTAGCCGACATCAAATCATGGAGATCAACTATCCCAAAGGCGATTCTATACCTGTTCTTGCTTCACGTGTGTTAATGCTTCTCGTGGATGAGGAGAATACCATTTACTGGAACATCGGTTTTGAGAAGCCTGTTAAAATTCCATTTGTTGGGCTAAAGGAATTGATTATTGAACAATATAGCCGCAATTCTGAATTAATCACTTTGCTGAAGTTTGATCGCAAAGCGAAGTATCGTTCTTTAATTGACATTCTCGATGAGCTTCAATTGGCAAAAGTTGGAAGGTATAGCATTGCACCTTTGCAAAAGTCAGATCGAGATATTCTAAAAACCATTCCATCATAAAGGAGATAAAGCCATGACAGTCAAGTTAGCTCCTGTTCGCTACGGTATGAAAGAGATTAGGAATCTCTCACATCGATATACATTTGAGGGATTGTCTCTTGCCATACTATTCCACTTCATTGTTATTGGATTATATTTTGTGTTGCGGCCTTTAGAACCGCATGAGATAGTCCTACCTTATTATCGGCCGCCATTCATCTTGCCTCCTCCATCTATTATTGATGATGGGTCGAATATCCAGATAGGGAATTTTGTTGTACCTAAAGCGAATGCGGGTTTAGGTTTACCCGTTCCTGTGCCAGTGATAGAGCTAAAAGAAGAACAAACGTTTACGGATCCTAAAGATGTTACACCAATTGTTGGCGACCAAGGTGAAAAACAGGGAGAACACTTTGGTAACCCAACTGGTAATGCTGGTGTAGTAGGATTACCGATGGATGATATTATTGACCTTACTACCACGTTTAATGAGAACATACGATTTCCACAATCAGTGCGTGAGATAAAACCGACGTATCCAGATGACGCTCTTCGACTTGGCATGGAAGGAATGGTCGTTGTCAAACTTCTCGTTGATAAAGAAGGCAAGCCTCAGCAGGCAGAGGTTTTTAGCAGTCATAACGAGTTGTTCAATAAAAACGCTAAAGAAGCTGCAATGAAATGGCTCTTTACCCCTGCAATCATGAACGGATATAAAGTAAGTGTATGGGTTACTGTCCCGTTTCGGTTTAAGTTGAATCGTTGATGGTGATGTGTGAATGGTCAATCGCTTGTTACCGTTGTTGGGTTAGTTACCGCCGGTGTGGTGTTATGCGCAGGACTTGCTATCCTCGTTGGTTGGATATTGCCGGAATCTGTGCCGGATAAATCTCGCATTCTCATCGGATGTGTGCTGATGGCGTATGGAATATATCGTTCAATCATGTTGTGGGTAAAGCATCGTTCGCAAAAAGGTCAATTATTACATGGAAAACAGATTGAAGAGTAAATACTTTTGTTGTGCGGCAGCATTGTGCGCGGTAATGCTCACTGTTGGTTGCCAGGCTGAGCGAAGTGAAACGCCGACAAAAGGACGTGTAACGGTGGTTGTATCTGAATCCGTTTTTCCGGTGATGAAGAAAGAAGAACAGACGTTCGAGGAGTTGTATCCCGATGCTCATGTCGAGCTTCAGGTTGCATCAGCACGGGAAGCCATTGCGCGATTGTTTAATGACAGCATCACCGTCATCGTTTCTTCGCGTCCCTTGAATGCGGAAGAACGTGAGGTGCAAAAGCGCACGAATCTTTTGTTGGCTGAATACAAAATAGCGCTCGATGGTATTGCAGTTATTGTGAATGTATCAAACTCACTCACACAACTTCGCACGACACAACTCGATAGTATCCTGAGCGGTAGAATTACAACGTGGAATAAAGCTGGCTCAGACTTCACTTCAAAAATTGAACTGTGTTTGCCAAGCCGTAACGCCGGTACATTTGAAGTGATGGTGACGAAGCTTATGAAAGGAACCGACACCGTTGCAACACCTGCTGCTGTTGCCAGGTCTTCACAGGAAATGATCGATTATGTCATCGAGCATCCGGGTGCGATCGGTTTCGTCGGAACAAACTGGCTCAACGAAAATAAGGATAAAGTTATAGTGCTCGAACTTGCAAACCCCGATGCCCCAGACTCGTTAGGAACAAGAGGAAAATATTTTTCACCTCATCAGGCATATATTTATCAGAGATATTATCCGCTCACGCGTATAATCTACATTTATTCACGCGCCGATAATTATGGAGTTGGTGCAGGATTTACTACATTTATTACAAGCGCGCCCGGACAGAAAATCATACAAAATAATGGTCTTGTTCCTGCTACAATGCCCGTCCGCCTTGTAGAACTGACCAACAAGAACTTGAGTAATTTTCAAGGACTTGTGTTGATTCGCGTCAATAGTCAAATATAGTTTATGGAACATATTTTGCAAGTATTGGTTATTAATGATAGCAGGCAGTGGAAAACGTTGAATTCAGAGCTTGCAAACGCAGTCACTATACAAAGGAATACACAGTGAATACTTTTTGGAACATAGTCCGCACGGTCATTATCACATCGATGGCTGTTTCTTGCTTGTCGGTAGCACAAGAGAAAGAGCAAAAGGCAGGTGAAGAAGCATATAACAGCGGAGATTATTTGAAAGCAATTGAGATGTTTCGCGAAGTTACGAAAAAAGAGAAACAAAACCCGGTCGGTTTCTTATGGCTTGCTAAAGCATTAGTCAAAGCTGACTCTCTTAATGAAGCGACAGTCCCTCTTACGTTAGCAAAAGCGTATGATGCGAACAATCCCGCTACCTATATTCTTCAGGGCGATGTGTATCTTAAGCAGAGAATTTATGCGGCTGCAATCGGAGAGTATCAGAAGGCAATTGAACTTGATCCGAAAAATCTTGATGCGTGGTTAAAACTTGCTGAAGCTCAGAAAAAGAGCCGCCTCTATAATGATGCTGTGAAAACATATCAGACATTGCTCATCCTCGATTCAATGAATGTTACAGCACTCCATGAGCTAGGGACAGTCTTATTTAGAGGAAAACAGTATTTAAGGGCATTAGATTACATTGAAAAACTAACAAAATTATTTCCAGATTCACTTGATTATCAAGTAAAATATGTAAAGTGCCTTTTCGAAGCAAAGCGTTATCAAGACCTTTTACCCATTGCTGAACGTTTAGTAGAAAATGATCCCTCTCTCATAGAGATTCAAGAGATTCTCGACGAAGTATACGCCAAGTTGAAAATGAACAGAAAAATCATTGATTCTTATAATCGTAGGAATCTTGATTCATTAAAGATTGACGATCTTATCCGTTACGTGAGAGCATTACAATCTGAGCAAGTGCATGACACAGCAGAGGTGGTATATAGGATGTTATTCAGGAGAGATACCGTTCGCTGTGACATGCGATATTACTTCGGCACGAATGAGATGAAACTTAAAAAGTGGACTGAAGCAGTAGAACAGTTTGAGAAGCAAATCGAATGTGATACGTCAGTAGGTTTTAAGTTTGCTTCACATTTAAATGCTGCGATGTCATTGATGCAATTGAAAAAGTTTAAAGAAGCGATAGGACATACGAAGAAAGCCATAGACTATCGTCCTGATAATGTTCAGGCGTGGCAGGTATTAGCGCAATGTTATGGACAGTTAGAACAGATTTCAGATGAAATTGCGGCTTATAAGAAAGTTATAGAACTAGCCACTGCAGCTAATTCCAACGGTGATGAAGGTAAGTATAATGATCAGCTCCAAGAAGCATATCGAATGATAGGTGTTCGTTTACTCATCGAAGCGACTAAAGATACGGATCCAAAAACTAATAAACCAAAATATGCCGCTGCCGCAGATTATTTGAAGAAAGCCATACAACTAAAACCGAATGATTGTGAAGCCCTCCTGTGGGTTGCTCAAGCATATCAGAACAGCAATAATAAGGAAGAAGCAAAACGCTATTATAAAAAGCTGCTTGATACATGCCCAAAATCTAAGGATGTTGAAAAAGCAAGGCAAGCTATAAAAGATCTAGGGTAATTAAATAAGACTCTGGAGAAGAAATGAGAAGGACGATGAAAATTCGACTTTCTCATTTTTTTTTCATATCTTATCACCGCCTTCCGAACAGGTTGGTCCCGTCGTTGGCTTTTCAACGCATTTTTCGTCAATGGGTTTAATAAAATTTAGTCTGCCGTAACAAATACATTAAGTTCACGGCGGACATCTCAAATAATAGCAACTATTAATGTATATCGAAAGGATTAGCTCTACGCTATGGAATTAACACTTATTCTTGGTATTAGCGTTATTGGATTACTCTTCGCCCTTTACCTTATCAAAGACGTGATGAGAAGAGATACCGGCAATGCGCGCATGCAGGAGATATCCAATGCAATCAAATCTGGTGCAGAAGCATTTCTTAAACGACAAAACAGGACGATTGCGTTTCTTGCAATTGCTCTTGCATCACTCATTTACATTTTATACGCCTTCGTTCGCGCACATAATGAACATGACCCGGCGAGCCCGTCTCAGCTTGCGCTTTGGACAACATTGTCGTTCATCTTGGGCGCTGCGTGTTCCGTTGCAGCAGGATATATGGGCATGTGGGTTGCGATCAGATCAAATATCCGTACAGCCGCAGGTGCAACGAAAGATATGAACAGCGCGCTTCAACCTGCTCTTCGTGGTGGCGCAGTTTCAGGTTTCTTTGTAGTTGCAATGAGTCTCCTTGGTGTTGCCGGCTTATTTTGGCTCGTGAATGCTTTTGGAGTAACAAGCGATGTTACGAAGATACCCTTGCTTATTGTCGGTTACGGGTTTGGGGCAAGTTTCGTTGCTCTCTTTGCCCAACTTGGCGGCGGTATCTACACGAAGGCTGCCGACGTTGGTGCTGACCTTGTTGGAAAAGTAGAAGCAGGAATTCCTGAAGACGATCCGCGCAATCCAGCCGTCATCGCCGACCTCGTGGGCGATAATGTCGGTGACTGTGCAGGTCGTGGTGCAGACTTGTTTGAATCAACGGCAGCAGAAAATATCGGTGCAATGATTCTTGCAGCGGGCTTGTACAAAGCAAATGCATTGACGTTCGATGGGGCCGGACTTACGTTACTCGGCGTTCTGCTCTTTCCGTTGGTTGCTCGTGCATTTGGTATTCTTGCATCTATCGTCGGTATTATGATGGTGAAGACGAACGATACTGAAGACCCAATGAAAGCGTTGAATCGAGGCTACTATATTACAGCTATTCTAGCGATGATTGGATTCTACATCGCATCGCGGTGGTTACTTGGTCCTTTCTATTTCAACTTTTTCCTGTGTGGTTTGATTGGCGTTCTCACATCAATCGCATTCGTGCTCATTACACAATACTACACTGAATACAAGTATCGCCCGGTGAAGTCGATTGCTGAAGCTTCGCAAACAGGTCCGGCGACAAACATCATCACCGGTATTGCAGTGGGTATGGAGTCAACAGGATATCCTGTATTAGTGATTGCGGCAGCAATCGTTGGCGCGTACTTCCTTGGCGCAAATTCCGGCTTGGCACACGCCGGACTTTTCGGAACCGCAGTTGCAACAATGGGCATGCTCGGAACAGCTGCGTACATTCTCGCGATGGATACGTTCGGACCCATTACGGATAATGCCGGTGGTATTGTTGAAATGAGTCAGCAGCCAAAAGAAATCCGGGACCGAACTGATCGGCTTGACTCGGTGGGCAATACAACAAAAGCTCTCACAAAAGGTTATGCTGTCGGTTCAGCTGCGCTCGCAGCGTTCCTCCTTTTTAGCGCATATCTTGATGAAGTGAAAATCTATATGCCGAGTTTCGACGGTGCTATCAATTTGAATAAGCCAGAAGTTTTCGTTGGAGCGATGTTCGGTGCAGTGTTAGTGTTTCTCTTCTCATCGATGGCAATTAAGGCTGTCGGGCGTGCGGCATACTCGATTATCAATAACGTGCGAGAGCAATTCAAGAACAATCCGGGGATTATGGCTGGAACATCAAAGCCTGATTACGGTCAATGCGTTGATATCGCAACGAAAGCAGCTCTCAAGGAAATGGTCATGCCCGGACTTCTTGTCGTTGGTTTACCGATTGTCGTAGGATTGTTGTTTAAGTGGTTGTTTGTTGCCTCCGGTTCTCCTGCCACCGGTGCAAGCGGAGCAGAGGTCGTTGGCGGCTTGTTGATGGTGGGAACTATTGTCGGAATACTTATGGCACTGTTTCTTAACAACGGCGGTGGGGCATGGGATAATGCAAAGAAGTACATTGAAACTGGAGCTTACGGCGGCAAGAAATCTGATCCGCATAAAGCAGCAGTGGTTGGCGACACGGTTGGCGATCCGTTCAAAGATACCGCGGGTCCATCGCTCCACGTATTGATTAAATTACTCTCGACGATCACGTTAGTGTTGGCGCCGTTGTTTATTTAGCACAAATGAATCAGCATTCTCAGGTACTTAAGTGTGAGTAAAATTATCTTGATTGGTTTGGCATTTCTTTGTTCTATCATAGTAGCTTGTAAGAAAGACATAGAAAAGGAAAATGTCAACGTAAAGATCATGAAGCAATCTGAATTAATGACTATACCTGATTCACAGAGAACACTAATAATAGATACAACAGAGTTAGTTTATTAATATGAACGTTTCTATGTAGTAAGAGGGTTTTCACACGCAAGTGAAAACCCTCTTTTTATTCAATTAATGATATACCAATGTAAATTTGCTATAGACAATAGCGAGGAATTAATTTAATAGTGTAATGAAGTTGCGTAATTTCATCGAGTTTCTTATCTCTTTTCAGTTCGCAATCTCTCCGTTTTCGTTAGAGCCCATTAATTTTCAGGAAGGTGCTTCAAGAGCCACTCGCTCACATTCTCCCTCACCGGGCCCGAAAACGGTTTCACGAGCGTTACAATAATCAGACGTGCGTTGGCGCTAAGGAATGGAATGATCTTATTGAAAACTGTTCGTGTCTTTTCATCCGTCTCAATTGCATATGAGCCCTCGGAAAGCTGAATATGTTTGTATTCGCTGACAATGTTGAGGACGGGATCGACCTTTGAATCTGTCTGGGCATAATCATAAGTTATTAATAGTACTGACATAGTGATCTCCTTTTCATAACTTTGTTACGTTTTCTAACGGCATCTCTTCTTACCTTTATATCGAATCAATTGCCATGACGAGCTACTGCACCGCAGAACAAATGAAGGAGCGGTGTTAAGTGTATCAAACCAAGGCAGGCATACTGCGAACACTATTTTTGACGGGATGACCTCTGCGAGTATCACCTTTGAGATAGTGGTGAAAACAGAGGACCATGACTTGATATATCAATGTAGATTCTTTTGAGACCAATAGCGAGACATTAATTTAATAAAATAAAGAAAAGAAGTTGCATAATTTCATCGAGTTTCTTATCTTTTTTTCAGTCAGCAATTATACGAAGGCGTTCCCTGTATCAGCCTTCAGTCCAAATTACTAATGCAATGAAAAAAATCCGCATACTACTTATTGAGGACAATCGACTTCTCCGTGAAGGCATCACGTCGATGTTCAAAGAACATAATGATATCCGAGTCGTAGCTGTCCTCGGTACGAATGAAAATATTTTGCAGAAAATACGGAGCTTCAAACCGAATGTTGTGCTTCTCGATCTCGGCTTACGAAGCCAGAACAGCTTGCAGCTGGTGAAAAATACGAAGAATAATTATCCGGACGTGCAGTTCATTGTCATGGCTCTGATTCCAACGCAGACTGATGTCCTCGATTTCGTGCGAGCTGGAGTATCGGGGTTTATTCTCAAGGATGCGACGATCGACGATTTTCTGAGAACCATTCGATCAGTTTATCAAGGTGTAAAAGTGTTACCTTCTCTCTTGACTGGTTCGCTTTTTTCTCAGATTGTCGAACACGCCGTCAACGGTGCAAGAAAACCTTCCTCCAAACTGTTGGAATCGGTACGCATGACGAAGCGTGAGCGGCAAGTGATTGAGTTGGTTTCCGACGGCATGACCAATAAGGAAATCGCACAAAAGCTTCATCTTTCTACGTATACAGTAAAGAGCCACGTTCATAACATACTTGAGAAACTGGCGCTCCACACTCGAGTACAGATTGCCAATTATGCTCACACTTCTGAAAGCTTTAAGGATATAGCCAACACCATTTCCCTGATGAACGAGTAGTTTTTCCTTCGTCAGGGTAATCCTTCTTTCATCCCTTTTTCATCCTTTTGGACGATTGATTAGTCATTCCATGTAGTCGTATTTTAATTGTGGTGGATTATTAGTTGAGACCCGGCGCAGCAGAAGCTGGGTCTCAACTTTTCATATACTAAAAGTGCCAGTGTTGGCAGGAAACGCTTTTTCAGGAGAACTCATAGCATTCTATCGGCATAACCGCTGTAAGCCAACCTGCAGACATCAGATCCGATTCAAACTTTCTCCGATAATTATTGAAGGGCTAAAGGAGTTTCCAAAAACGAAGTAACAGGACGCCGTAACCATGAATGATTTTGGAAAACAGGAGCCAACTATTTCAGCCATTGATCGCATTGCTTTCATCGGCAATTACTTACCGCGTCAGTGTGGCATTGCTACATTTACCACCGACTTATGTGAGGCAATTGCTGCTGAATGTAGTACTACAACGTGCATTGCCCTGCCTGTCAACGACACCGAAGCCGGCTACGACTATCCTCCCCGCGTTCGATTTGAACTGACAGAGAAAGATATCAACTCGTATCGCCGTGCTGCCGATTTCCTGAACATTAATAATGTTGATCTTGTGAGCCTGCAGCATGAGTATGGCATTTTTGGCGGACGGGCAGGTAGCCACATCCTCGCCCTTTTGCGTGAATTGCGCATGCCCATCGTTACTACTTTGCATACCATTCTGCAAAATCCTGATCCCGATCAACGACGGGTATTGAAAGAAGTAGCAGCTCTCTCCGATCGGCTAGTGGTCATGAGTGAGCTTGGTGCGCAGTTCTTGAAAGAAATCTATAAGGTGCAGGTGGAAAAGATTGATGTGATTCCACACGGCATCCCCGATGTGCCGTTTGTCGATCCGAGTTTTCACAAAGACGTCTTCGGCGTCGAGGGCAAACTCGTTCTGCTCAGCTTTGGGCTGCTCTCACCGAACAAGGGAATCGAAAACGTCATTGCTGCTTTGCCCGCTATTACGGAGCGCTACCCAAACCTCGTGTATATTATCCTTGGTGTAACCCATCCACATGTTGTTCAGCAAAATGGTGAGACGTATCGGCTCTCTCTACAATGGCTGGCTCAGGAAAAAGGGGTGGAAAGCAATGTGATTTTCTATAATCAATTTGTCAGGATTGAAGAACTTGTGGAATTCATTGGCGCAGCAGACATTTACATCACCCCCTATCTCAACGCTGCGCAGATCGTCTCCGGTACTTTAGCCTATACATTGGGGGCAGGCAAAGCCGTAATTTCAACCCCATATTGGTATGTAGAAGAAATGCTGGCTGAAGGGCGTGGAGTGTTGGTGCCATTCCGTGATCCCGCGGCGTTAGCCGAAAACGTTATTGACCTATTGGACAATGAAGCCAAGCGTCACGCCATGCGAAAGCGAGCATATCTGTACGGGCGTGCTATGATTTGGCCCCAGGTCGCACGCCGTTACATGGAAAGTTTCGACCGAGCCCGCGCCGAACGCCGACTTTTCATACCGCCTAACTTCAAGGCAAAAGCGCTCGACAATCGACCAGCGGAACTGCCTCCGCTCAAGCTCGACCATCTGCATCACATGACGGACGAGACCGGCATGTTGCAGCATGCATTGTTCACAGTGCCCAACTATCGAGAAGGCTACACCACAGACGATAACGCCCGTGCGCTCATGGTTAGCGCTCTTTTAGAAGCACTGGGAAACGAAGAGGCACTCGAGCTGACGTCCCGTTATCTCGCCTTCGTCTGGTACGCATTTAACACGGAGACTAGACGTTTTCGTAACTTCATGGATTACAATCGTCACTGGATAGAAGAGAGCGGTTCAGACGACAGCCACGGCCGTGCGTTGTGGGCGCTGGGTACCTTGTTGGGTAGATCGAACACTCCAGCCCTTCATAGCATGGCCGGCCGATTGTTTGAGCAAGCATTATCTAAGATTCTTGATACAACTAGTCCACGTGCATGGGCATTTACACTCATTGGCATTCACGAGTATCTCCAGCGCTTTGCCGGTGACCGACGAGTCGGACAAGTCCGCGAAGAATTGGCAGGGAGACTGCTGAGGCTGTATCTAAATCACCGCACGGATGAATGGCACTGGTTCGAACCAGGTTTAACCTATTGCAACGCCGCGTTGCCACATGCTCTACTTATGTGCGGCCAATCGATCCCGAATAACGCTATGACCGAAGCAGGATTGGAGTCGCTCCATTGGCTGACGACGTTGCAGCACAGTCAGACTGGGCACTTTGTTCCCATCGGCTCTAACGGTTTTTATGAGCGCGGCGGTGAGCGCGCTCGATTCGATCAGCAGCCGGTTGAGGCGCAAGCTATGGTTTCAGCCTGCATCGTAGCTCATCGGCTCACTGGTGATATGTGCTGGCACAAAGAAGCCCGCATTGCTTTCGACTGGTTCCTTGGACGTAATGACTTGAATTTGCCCATCTACGATCCAACCACCGGCGGTTGCAGGGACGGCTTGCACCCAGATCGTCCGAACGAAAATCAAGGTGCAGAGTCCACACTCGCATTCCTCCATGCCTTGCTTGAGTTACGCCTGGCTGAGGATACCATTCTCTCATCAAAAGAGGTCCAATCGCAATGATTCATCATCATCCGGAACTTTTTCGTCGTCATAAGAATAATCCCATTTTAACCGCGGCAAATTGGCCATATCCCGTCAATACTGTATTTAATCCAGGCGCAATATTGATGCCGGACGGAACCACACTGCTGTTGTGTCGGGTAGAAGATCGGCGTGGGCATTCTCATCTTTGTGCTGCACGTTCTGTTAACGGTGTAGATAATTGGCAGATTGATTCCCACCCAACCTTACCGGCCGATCCCGAACACTTCCCCGAAGAGTTGTGGGGCATCGAAGACCCACGTATAACGCACATCCCTGAATTAGAAAGCTATGCAGTTGTGTACACTGCATACACTCGCAATGGACCCGGTATTGCCCTCGCCCTTACAAAAGATTTTATCACTTTCGAACGTTATGGGTTGATCATGCAACCGGATGATAAAGATGGAGCTCTGTTGCCTCGTCGTATCGATGGCCAATGGGTATTAATCCATCGTCCGGTTAATGCTCCAGGTGCACACATGTGGGTATCGTATTCCCCCGACTTGCGAAGCTGGGGCAACCACAAACTAATGATGGAAGCCCGGAAGGGTGCATGATGGGATGCGAACAAAATCGGCCTCTCGCCCCCGCCCATTGAAACCCCAAAAGGTTGGCTGGTTATTTATCATGGCGTACGACGGACAGGCAGCAGCTCACTCTATCGACTGGGACTTGCCTTGTTTGATCTCCATACACCGGAGCGTTGCCTGAAGCGAGGCAACGAATGGATGTTTGGTCCCGAAGAATCCTACGAGCGGCATGGGGACGTTGACGACGCAGTCTTTCCATGCGGTTACACTATTGCACCCGATGGTGACACGATCAAATTATACTATGGTGCTGCTGATTCGAGTATTGCGCTAGCCACTGGCAGCGTCCGTGCGATGCTTGAGTGGCTTGAACAACACTGATGAACATCTCTACTTCAGTTATTTTTATCGCTTAAAAGACTTAACCCATCTTTCGTCCCTTTGGACTATTGAACCTTGCACATTTCTATTGTAACTTGAGTTTAGGAATAATGCCCACTGGAAAATCATCCAACATTATCCCGTCGTTCCAGTCATTTCTTCCAATCTCAGTAAGGGTTCAAAGTTTCCTGTAACGACATGAATTCATCAATCACAATTAAAGGACAACCGATTATGAAAAAATCTAAGTTTAGTCTCTTCGTGCTTTGTGCCCTGATATTCGCGGGCATAGCACTTACATCCATAAACTGCGCGGGCACGGGGACAATGAATGGAAGCCTTCGCGTTAATATCACCGATCAACCTCTTTGGGGTCCAACAGGGTACGATCACGCTGAATATTATTACATTCCCGATATAAACGTCTACTACTCTGTCTCCGAACGTCAGTATATCTATAGGGAGGGTTCAGAATGGAAATATGTTTTATCGTTGCCAGCCAGTTATAGTAGTTATGATCCTTACCATTCCTATAAAGTCGTAGTCTATGAAGTAAAACCGTATCAATACAACGATAACCATCAGGAGAAATATAAAACGTACAAAGGTAAGAAAGATCAGCAGGTGATTCGCGATAGCTATGACGACAAATACTTTGTGCACAAAGATCATCCTCAGCATGATAAGTGGGTAAAAAAACAAAAGCGTTGACCCGCTTTCCAGTATTTGTGCCTGGATGTAATAAGTTAAGTTTTCAAACCTTGGTCACTATCGGATGTTGTGGACTCTTAGAGGATACAGATGCAAAGAAAAAAGGCGGTAGACTCATAATAATCTGCCGCTTATCACAATTCTGCGGCAGTTCGTAGAGAGTTCGGCATCGCGTGGAATAAAGATTTTTACGAACAAAGCTAGCTGTGAAGATACCACGTTCTACCATTCTTTACTAAATCTAAACAATTTTGAAATCATTGCAGGAATGAAACTTTCCGCTGTCCCTGTGTAGGGGCGAAAATGGCGGCAACTTTAACGAGAGGGAAATGTTATGTCATACGAACTTTATGTCGTTGGATTTTTGATTGTCATCGCTGGATTAATTTACGGTGTCATATTGTTGCATGTACTCCCTCAATGGATTGTAGTGGGTTCAGTCGTACTACTGGGCATCGCGATATTGACGGGTGTCAAGGCTACACGTCAAAAGGATCCGAGTTAGTAATCATCTGGACAGTTTATGCTGTCGTGAATGGCAAAGAATATCAAGGTAGTGTTGAGCTCCGACCGAGTTGTGTACTTCCTTCTAAGAAGTAATGTATGCGATGTCTCGTTGTTCTACGAAGTATCCATAAATCACGTGCGGGCGTGTGGGAAAGAGCAACGGGATGATCGCGTACAATAGATAAATGGATTTCTATTTCGTGAGGAGAAATACCAGAGAACCGGAATCTCCACCGAAATTGCGAGTTCTCAGAGCAGTGGGGGCCAGGTCAGTATCATTCACGCAATCTACAATCATAGGAGATGTGCTAAATGAAATGCACCACCGTCTCGTTGTTGACGTTCATGCTTCTTTACTTCACCATCGGTTGTTCACCTGATAGTTCCAATCCAGTCTTCTCGATTGACAGTCCCGTACTTGAATTGTGAAAACCGTTGGCAGGGGAATTCAGTCTTCCGTCTACCATAGTTCCTTCAGCGATAATGCATCTAACACCAAAGGTGTAGCCCATCTTTCATCCCTTTGCACGATTGATTCCCAGATCGATTTAGACGTACCTTAATTGTGATGGTAGATTAGTTGAGACCCGGTATTTTAGGGAAGCCGGGTCTCCTCTTTTTAAATGCCTGATTAATTACAGGAGCTCAACATGTCTAAACATATACGTCCACATACTTCAGATTCAGATGCGGTATTTATCGGATGGCAAGAAACGAGTTGGGGAGAAGTTCTTGCACTTTATAATATCACTGTAGCGGGTCATTCGTCGTACGGTTCTACGGTTGCTGATTGGGAACTACACAAGTTGTCCCTGCGAATACCGAAATCCTCGCCTCCTCAAGGTCGAGCGAATAAGCTTAGATCCTCAGAAAAAGAAATTGCACAATAAAAGAGTTGAACACTAAACCAAACAAAAAAAGGATAATTGTTATGTTGTATACTATCGCTGTTGTTTTGATCACATTATGGCTCTTGGGACTCGTCACATCTTATACCATGAGCGGCTTCGTTCATGTTCTTCTGGTGATCGCCATTGTGGTCGTCTTGATTAGACTCATACAAGGCCGCAACGTGCTTGGAACCAAGGTTTGAGTCAGGGGGAATACATTCACACAAGCAGCCGTAACAAGTGGCGCATAATGGCAATCCTCTACAGGTGAGGGAAGGGTTAATGAGTGCGACATGATCTTCATGGTACTAGCAATTATGGCTGCCATCGCCGTAGTAGTCTATGCAATGACGGTTTCATCCAAAGGAGCTGAGAAATCCGATGATAAGCGCACGATTGAATTATGGACGACTAAGAACGAAGGGCAAATGATTTGGAGTGCCACGAGCAAGACTCCCGAACCGAATTCAGTGCAAGCAGTCCGGCCTGAGATCGTCAAGCTCGTTATGTCTGAATTGACAAAACGGGGTATCATTGCTACTGAGCGGTAAAGAGAAACTTAACCCACTGGCACTATCGTAATGAACTTTTATAAAAAAGGATCAACATGAAAACCGCAGGCATCATCATTCTCATCGTGGGTCTGTTAATGACCCTTTATACAGGTTTCACCTATGTAACTAAAGAGAAGGTCGTGGACATAGGGGACCTCGAGATAACAAAGGATAAGGATCATACCGTAAACTGGCAACCATACACGGGAATAGGAGTAATGGTCATCGGTGGAGCTCTTCTGGTGCTTAATAGGAAGAAATCCCTGACGACCTGATACGAATATACAGCAGGATAGGCTGTCCAACGCTCTCCACAAGTGAACAAAATATAAACAAGTGTTTCAATGCAATGTATGCGCCTCCTCAGCGAGATACCAATGACTGCTTTGAGACGATTTAATAAAACAGAAAGGTAAACAAATGCAGAAATGCAAACAGCTTTCAAAGAGAAATATGGTAACGCGTTCTATTTTAACATCAATTCTAATCGTTTTTGTAATGTCGTTGGTCATTCTCGTGCCCATGGATTCGGGATTTGCACAGAAAACGGAGGGGCGGTGGGTTCTCGGCTTTCACGGTGGCGGCAATGTATGGATTAATGATTACAATAAGAAGGTTTTCGGTCCCGGTGGAGACGTCATGATTCGTTATGGCATTACTCCAGCTTTTTCAGCAGGTATTCTTGTGGGATATGAAGAACTGAAGTCCAAACAGGATATCCCGGCTTCCGGTCAGACGATCGGCTATTTGAAGTTACACTCTATTCCTGCTTCAGCTGCCCTCTGGATTCATTTTGCTTCGGGTGAATATATCAGTCCCTATGCCTATGCTGGTCTTGGTGCCATGATTTACAAGAGATTGAATGGCGCAAGTGCCTATATTCCTAACAGTCAGTTCATATCATCGATTCACGTGCCGTTTGGTATCGGCGTTGAAGTCTTTCCATCGAAGAACGCCTCGATTGTTGCTGATGTTGGCTACCGGGTAACAGACGATTATCCCGATGCGATTAAGATTGGGAAACTCGATGGGTATGCAACTGCAAAAGTGGGTGTAAATTTGTACTTCGGTTCTGGTGATGACGAAGAAGAGGCACAGCGACTTAAGGATGCAGAAGCAAGGCGTATAAGGGAATTGGCCGATGCGGAAGCACTTCGGTTGAAACAGCAGGCAGAAGCAGAGGCAGAGGCAAGGCGAGTAAAAGAATTAGCCGATGCAGAAGCTCGTCGATTAAAGGAATTGGCTGATGCGGAAGCTCGTCGATTGTTGGCGGAACAGAAGGGCCGCGATACCGTCATCATTCTTGAAAAGGGCAAGACCGTTGTTTTAAAGGGTGTCAACTTTGAATTTAACAAGGCAACCCTGACTATGGAATCCGAAATTATTCTTGAAAGAGCCCATAAGGCACTTCATGCCAGCCCTGATCTCAGTGTTCTGATCGTTGGCCATACGGATAATGTTGGCAGTGCTGCATACAACAAGAAACTCTCCCTGCGCCGTGCAGAGGCAGTCAAGTCATGGTTAGTAAAAAGGGGAATATCTGTGAGGCGCCTGTCGGTTGCCGGTAAAGGTTTTGATGAGCCCATCGACGATAACACTACGGACGAGGGTCGGGCAAACAACAGACGCATCGAATTCCATGTGTTGGAATAGACTTCTTGCGATGTGGTGAAGGGCAGTAATCAGATACAAGTGAGAGATGAGTAAATGAGCACAACGTTCATGAGCTAAGCGAATGTTGCGCATCAAGCGTAAACAAGAGTTTCAATGCAATGTGTGCGCCTTCTTGGCGCGATACCAACGACTGCTTTGAGACAAACAACTATACTGAAAGGTACACAAATGAAAAAACTAAGCAGCTATCCCAGAATACTTAATGCTATGTGGTTGATAGTATTACTACTGACTGTCATTGTCGCAGGATGCAAAGATGATGATACTGCAGTAGGTCCAACACCAATAGTTATACCTCCCCAAACTACCGTGCAGGCAACGGTCAACCTTCAATCAACCGCAGGTTTTGTGATTCTTGCCGGATCGTTAGTTTCCAACGTTCCAACGTCTGCCGTTACCGGAGATATCGGATTGAGTCCGGCTGCCGGCAGTAATATCACTGGATTTGGCGGAGGGGAAGTGACCGGGACAACCTACACGGTCGATGCTTCCGGTCCCTCAGGTTCGGTGATGTCGCCTACGATGCTCACCGCGGCCAAAGGTGATCTAACGACAGCATATAACGATGCCGCTGGACGCACATCAACAGATATGGTGCTTCTTGCCGGAAATATCGGCGGACTGACCCTCACACCCGGACTCTATAAATCAAGCGGCTCGCTAGAAATTTCGTCTGGCAATCTCACATTCGATGCTAAGGGGAATGCAAATGCCGTTTTCATCGTGCAGATAGCATCCACACTTATCACAACATCGGGTCGCCAGATTATTTTGAGCGGTGGGGCGAAGGCTTCAAACATTTTTTGGCAGGTTGGCACTTCAGCGACTCTTGGAACGACCTCTGTTTTCAAGGGGACCATTATGGCTGATCAATCAATCTCGCTAAATACAGGTGTAACTGTAGAAGGCAGATTGTTAGCACGCATTGCCGCGGTAACACTAGCTGGCAATACTATTGTAAAGCCAACGCCGTAAAATAGTTGAACTAAATTCCAAATGAATAGCTGAAGATCGAAACCCCGCTCTCTAAGAGCGGGGTGATTCAAATAAAAAACATCTTACTCATTTTCACTAACTATATGGAGAATTTATGAATACTTCTACAACGCATACAGCAGGCATTTTAGACCGATGGACGTACTTCTTTGGAGTGACGCTGATAGTTGCTATGATGATGTCTTCCGTTGCAATGTCTCAATCGCCAGCGCCAGTCGCCCTTGGATCGGCCACGACGTTTGCGGTTCTTGCTAGTTCCACCGTCACCAACACCGGTGCTACTACGGTTAATGGGGATCTTGGGGTGAGTCCAGGTACAGGACTGACTGGATCTCCAACGGTGAACGGGACGACACACTTGGGCGATTCTGTCGCAGCCCAGGCGCAACTCAACTTGACCACCGCGTATAACGACGCCGCTGGGCGAGCAGTCAACGCTATTGCTGTGGCTGGAAATCTCGGCGGGCAAACACTTACCCCGGGACTCTATAAGTCTACCTCCTCGCTGGAGATTTCGTCCGGCGATCTCACACTCGATGGCCAAGGTGACGCGAATGCTGTCTGGATATTTCAGATGGCATCGACACTCGTCACGACATCCGGTCGCCAGGTTATCCTGAGCGGTAGCGCAAACGCTTCCAACATCTTCTGGCAGGTCGGCAGTTCTGCGACTCTTGGAACGAACTCAGTCTTCAAGGGAAGCATACTGGCTTTGGCTTCCATCACTCTGACGACAGGCGCTACGCTGGACGGCAGAGCATTGGCACAGACAGGCGCAGTCGAATTAGATGGCAATACCGTCACCATGCCGTCGGGGGTAACCGCTGTTGAGGTTGGATCATCGGCTGAAATGTTCTCACTCTCGCAGAACTATCCAAATCCATTTAATCCATCCACAAAGATTCAATACCGCATAGAAAAAGCTGGCATGGTTTCCCTAAGACTTTATAATCTCCTTGGTGGCGAAGTTGCCACGCTCGCGAACGGTCGCCAGGAGGCTGGCAGCTACACCGTGCAATTTAATACCAATGAGAGTACACTCAGTCTTGCGAGCGGTATCTATTTCTACCGTCTGGAAACTGGCTCCCTCCTTTCGATTAGGAAGTTGGTCCTTATTAAATGAACTCATAACAAAAAGGAAATGTCTCAGATGGAAAAAAGTATTAATCGGACAAATTATCTCAGCAGTACTCCATTGCTTTTTCAAGAAATAGAGGAAGGATTCGACGATTGGGTGAGATGGCTTCAATCAATCAAACATACCCACGAAGAAATATTGACAGCTCGACCTATTAATCATCAGATGTGCCCAATGAAGGAATTAACTGATGAGGAATACGATACCAATTGGCAATTGAACGACGAATGGCATTGGCTTGATGACGGAGGAGAAAGCGGAGAAGTGGTCTGATGACAGCGGTGCTCACCCTGTGAAAGGTTGCAAAGGACATGTTTTTCTTAGCAACGTATTTTTCCAAACATTACCATTTCATTCACATTTTCCAAGAGAAGTACACGTACGCAAACATAACTGAATTGTTGTAAAAAACTAAATAATAGAAACAAACTAAACAACAGAAACAAAATTCATTTAATAAGAAAGGTAACAAAATGCAAAGAGTCAATAAGTATTCTAAGTTAATTAATCCGATGTGGCTGATGGCATTACTACTGGTCGTTATTATCGCAGGATGCGAAAATAATGATGCTACAACGGTAGGTCCTGCGCAAACAACAAACGGACTTGAAAAAAAGCCAAGCGGGCCGCCAAAAGGACGGGCAACGGTCAACCTTCGATCAGCCGGCAATTTTGTGATCCTATCAAAATCAGGAATCTCAACCACCGGAACCACCTCAATTCTTGGGAATCTTGGAGTTAGTCCAATCGCCGCCACTGCCATAACTGGTTTTGGATTAATAATGGATCCCTCTAATACATTTTCGACATCATCCCTGGTGACCGGAAAAGTATATGCAGCCGACTATACGGCTCCGACCCCTACTATGTTAACCACGGCTGTAAACGATATGCAAACCGCGTACACCGATGCCGCCGGACGGACATTACCCGATTTTACTGAACTGGGTGCGGGAAATATTGGTGGAATGACACTCACGCCAGGTCTCTATAAATGGTCGAGCGCAGTTACCATACCCACTGATGTCACCCTCTCGGGCGGCCCGAATGATATCTGGATTTTCCAGATAGCGCAAACTCTCGGTATTAGCTCCGGTAAGCAGGTTATCCTGAGCGGCGGCGCAAAAGCCAAGAACATTTTCTGGCAGGTCGCTGGCCAAACAACTCTAGGAACGACGTCTAAATTCAATGGAAATATATTGGATCAAACAGCTATTGTGCTGCAGACCGGTGCAAGACTGAATGGTCGAGCGCTGGCACAGACTGCGGTTACATTAGACGCCAATGCCGTTATAGTGCCTACCCTGTAAGGAATGTGGTCTTGACACACAGCGGCGCGGCAACACGTCGCGCTGCTGTCGTTGTTAAAACATGACAAGATATAAAGAGTATACTTCAAGATGAAAAAGACTGATCGTCAAATAAAACATTCCGGGGGATATTCCCCCCACCAGGAAATGGAGCAAGGAATGAACCGTTGGGTGGGAGGGCTTCGGTCGATCGACGAGGCTCCGGAAGACTCGTCGATAACTGTGGATATAGATCAGATGGCGGACCTGAAGAAGGACTTCACTGACCAGGGAGTCCATCAGACCGAAGAAAGATTCCGGACACTCATCGAAAACAGTACGGATGGAATTCTCATGTGCTCTCCTGATGGCACATTGCTCTACGCCAGTCCTTCAATTAGTCGGCTCTTTGACTATGAGATTGACAAGCTGGTCGGAGTGAAGGGACTTGAATTTGTGCATCCCGACGAGCAAGAGTCTATCGCGCTCCTCTGGGCTGACCTGGTAAAAACGTCGGGCAAAACTGTACGGGTCGAAGTCCGCTACCCGCACAAAGATGGCTCCTGGCATTGGATGGAAGCTGTGAGTACCAATCTGCTCCACGAGCCAAGCATTCGAGCTGTGGTTGTGAATTTCCGGGACATCACCGAGCGCAAAATGGCTGACGAGCTTGTGCATAAAGCAGAACGGCAGTATAAAGAACTCGTGGCATCCATTGAGAGTATTGTGTGGGAAGCTGATGCCAAGACCCTCCAATTTTCATTCGTGAGCAAACAAGCAGAACGTCTCCTCGGCTATCCAGTCGAGCAATGGTGCGACGAGCCCGATTTTTGGAAGAATCATCTCCATCCGGATGACCGCGAGGAAGCGATTGACGCTTGTCTCAAAGGGGTGATGGAAAAGAGTGGGCATGATCTTGAGTACCGGATGGTGGCATCTGATGGGCAGATCGTATGGCTGAGGGATCTTGTCAGAGTTGTCCTCGAGAACGGGGAGGCTGTCAAGCTCCGCGGGATCATGATGAACATTACCCAAAAGAAGCAGGCGGACTTACTCCGAACATCGCTATACCAAATCGCAGAGAAAGAAGGCACGACGGCGAATATCCTGGATTTCTATGCGGCGATCCATGCGATCATCTCTCACTTAATCCTCGCCAAGAATTTCTATATCGCAATTCACGATTTTTCTGCCGATGAGTTGCGGTTTGATTACTGGGTCGATGAGTTCGACCCACATCCACAACCGAGAAAGCTTGGGCGGGGACTTACGGAATATGTTCTTCGTTCAGGCAAACCCTTACTCGTCTCATCCGGAGCGTTTGAGGAGTTAGTGCGTAAAGGAGAAATCGAGTTAATCGGAACGCCTCCGATCGATTGGATTGGAGTTCCTCTTAAGGCCGCGGACAAAGTTTTGGGGGTTATCGTGGCGCAGAGTTATACCGAATCGGTGCGTTATGGGTTGAGGGAGAAGGAAGTTTTGACATTTGTTGCACAACATATCTCTAGCGCTCTTGCGCGCATTCAGGGACGCAAAGCATTGGACCTTCAGATATCCTATTTCAAGCAATTATTCGAAAACTCTCCCGCTGGAATCGTTATACTGGATGGGAAAAATATCATCGTCAACGCGAATAAGGCATTTGAAAAGATATTTCAATACTCGGTTGAAGAAATCAGGGGGCAAGATATCAGGGACTTCATTGTCCCACAGTCGTATCGTGAAGAAGCGGATGAAATAAGAACCGCGGCACACCGACGGGTATCCCAGAAAGAAACACTGAGAAAACGTAAAAACGGATCGCTCGTCCATGTGAGTATAATGGGATATCCTATCATCATGGATAATGAAATTGTTGGGGTGTTTGAGATCTATTTTGATGTTACGGAAAGAAAGAGATTGGAAGAACACCTGCGCGAGGCGCAAAAGATGGAGAGCATTGGTACGCTCACAGGAGGTATTGCCCATGATTTCAATAATATTTTGCAGGTAATCTACGCTCATGTTGCGATGCTTAAACAATTCCACGATCATCCGAGAAAATTCGCTCGGAGCGTAGCAATCCTCAAAATGATGACACTCCGTGCCCGTGCCCTCGTGAAGCAATTGCTAACGTTCGCTCGCAAGTCCGAAGTGACCATGGAATCAGTTCAAGTGAATGAAATCATGCATGATTTTATGAAACTCATGGCGGAAACATTCCCTAAAACGATCGTGATATCATCGCAGCTTCAGCAAAATCTTTCTATGATCACCGGAGATGCCAATCAACTTCATCAGGCTCTCCTCAACCTCTGCGTGAACGCGCGCGATGCAATGCCCAAAGGAGGTACAATCTATCTCGTGACTGAGATCGTGCAGGGAAAACTCCTGCGCACCACATATCCGAATGCAAACTCGATCGAGTATGTACATCTTGGGATTTCTGACACAGGCATAGGGATGGACAAAGCGACTCGCGTCAGGATCTTTGAACCGTTCTTCACGACGAAAAAACGCGACAAGGGAACCGGGTTAGGTCTCGCTGTAGTCTATGGGATTGTTAAGAACCACAACGGTTTCATCGACGTTGAAAGTGATATAGGGCGAGGAACGACGTTTCATATCTATTTTCCCGCGCAGCAGCAAAGTCCTCGGAGCGTCAAAAAAATGGGACGTGCCCAAAAAAAAGTTGCCGGGGGTACTGAAACAATTCTCCTGATAGAAGACGAAGAACACGTAAGAGATTGGGTAACAAGTATACTCGTTGAAAAGGGGTACGCAGTATTGGCCGCCGCAGATGGCTTGGAAGCGATAGATTTGTATTGCCGCCATCGATCGGAGATTGCGTTAGTCCTGTTAGATGTGGGCTTACCAAAACTTGGAGGTGAAGAAGTCTTCTTGAGGTTAAGGGAGATTGATTCAGAATTGAAGGTCATCTTTGCCAGCGGCTATGTCGAACCGGGAGTCAAAGCCAGGATTTTGAAGGCTGGAGCAAAAGCATTCATGGAGAAACCCTATGCACAGTACGAAGTTCTGAAGAAGATTCGTGACGTACTTGATGCGCCATTGATCCTTAACGAAGTTTAGCCAAACAATCTGCCGTCATTAATTCACAATACAATACAGTACAACAACATAACAGAAGGAGTATTAAAATGAAACATCTTTATCTCACATTTATAGCACTTTATCTATTCCTCGTCGTTCAGGTGTCCGTTGCGCAAGAGCGCAAATTCGGACTCGGCGTAATCGTCGGTGAACCGACAGGAGTCAGCGCGAAATTATGGACATCACCTGGCACTGCATTCGATTTTGGCCTTGGTTGGTCAATAGGAGGAGATCGGATCAGCAAATATGATGGCTTCTATAATGGAGGAAGCCGCGTTCACTTCCATATGGATTATCTCTGGCATTCATTTGATGCTATCAACTCGACTGAACGATTTCCTTTATACTACGGCATCGGCGGGCGTATCAACACAGGCGCCGGCTATAATAGCTCATCGGCTGTCCGAGGTGTTATCGGAATTGCATGGTTGCCACATGGAACTCCAATGGACATTTTCCTCGAAGTAGTTCCATCGCTTCAGGTTACATCGTCAACAGGCTTTGCGATTGATGCAGGTATCGGGGCTCGGTATTTCTTTCAATGATATTGTCATCATAAATTATCATTGTCCGATTTATCAATGAGTATTACACTAAAGGGAAGAGGATTAGTTCCTTTTTCATCCTCTTGGGCTATTCCTCTTTGAAAATATTTTGACTATTATTTTACTGAGAAATGCCGCGACGGGCAAAGCGTTGTTCTTGTGTCATATGTGATTATTTTTTTTCAACTTCATGAAAGGTACAACCATGTCAACACGAATAATTCTAGGATTAATAGTAATGACGTTCGTTTTGGTCCACCCGGATAATGCGGGAGGAAAAGACGATCTTCAAAAATATTTCAATGATACCGCACGCAAAGTGAAGGAAACTACCGACCCATCACAGAAGCGTGAAATTCTTAACGAATCATTTCACACTATGTCGAAAGCGTTAGACGTACTTGAAAGCTCGCAGCTCATGTCAAATGACGAGCGTGTCGGTATTGGTCGTTACAAAGCTACCCTTCAAGATAAACAGGATGAACTTGCGGGCAGTAATGGTTTCGAGCGCGTTCAGGATGAGCAACTCAATGCTTTCTCTGATTACGTTGTTCAGGATATGGAGCAGGCTGAACAATACATAACCATCAGCCTTGTCGCTGCGCTCTTGATCCTTATCCTTTTGGTACTCATCCTGTAGTCTGGCTAACGAGGGAACATCATGCAAAGTCCGCACGACAGATCGTTCATGAGTACCACGAATGTGTACTCGATGTTCTTCTGGGGTATCGGTTGTGTGGTACTCACATTGTTTCTGTCTTCGTGCAGCTCAACCGATTCTGCTCAGCTTGGAACTTCGCAGGCGGAGCAAAACGTACTCCCACTGCGTTACTCGATTGTGTGTATCATTCACGGCGACGGTGATTATCTCTATCATGATTCCCGAGGCAATGAACGCAACGCAGACGAGATGGCTCTTGCAAGAGCAATAAGAGTGGCAGAGAAAAATCCACATGCTGAGGTATTCATCTTTCACGAAAGACCAAGAAGCAATTTCTTGCTCTTTTTTCCTCTTCATGATGGAGAGTTTTATTACTACCGAAACGGGCAACTCCTTGCCAATGAGCCGTACTGGCGCGATCAAGGGCTATCGCGCTTCGATCCTCAAGTGAGTTTCTATCAGCGATTCCACACATTAGAGCAAGCACAGTTAGTGAAATTATTTCTTTACTTCGGACATGAAATACCTGAGATTGACGGCAAGGGCTACGATGCATCATACCCAGATGGATTGTTCACGATGCATGATCTGGCCGACGGATTGAAACGTATCACCAGTGATTCCACGAAGTTTGATCTCATCGTGCTCTCCACGTGTTTTAATGGCACGCCGTACACTATCGCAACCTTGAGTCCCTACGCGAGATATATCATCGCTTCTCCCGATAACCTCCATCTCTCATATTTTGATCTGCGTCCATTTGAACGATTAGATATCAGTTTGCGAGACGGAGGGATACTTGCGTTTGCAAGGCAGTTCGCTCAGCATGCATTCGACCGGTTGACAAAAAATATCCAGACGGTTGTTACTGTTGCTGTGTATGATGTGGACTGTGTGCAAGGGTTCTTGCACTCTGTCGATAGTGTGGATCGCGCCTTGACTATGTTGAAGGGAAAAACAATGGGATCCGTTGCAACCGTTGAGCACTGCGATTGCGCAGACCTTCCTGCTTACATGTTGCCGATGATGAGCGAGGGGGTAGATGTATTCTACCGACCGGCGCGCTTTGGGCGATCAAAGTACAAACAGAACCATTCAGGGTGGCAATGCTGGACGGAGAAAGAGCCACAGATTGTAACTTCACAAACCCCAGAACCAACCCCAAAACGGTCAGGCAATCATGATGAAAACCGTTAATAGGGGAATTCAGTGTTCCGTAGACTAATAGTTACCTCAACGACGATTCATCTCACATCAAAGGTGTAGCCCATCTTTCATCCCTTTGCACGATTGATTCCCAGTTCGATTTAGTTATATCTTAAGGACGGTGCTTGGCAGATGCCTGGCGTTAGGGATGCCGGGTCTCTGCTTTTCAAACGTCTGATTAATTGCAGGAGCTCAACATGTCTAAACACATACATCCACATACTTCAGATTCAGATGCGGTATTCATCGGGTGGCAAGAAACGAGTTGGGGAGAAGTTCTTGCACTTTATAATATCACAGTAGCGGGTCATCCGTCGTACGGTTCTACGGTTGCTGATTGGGAACTACGCAGGTTGTACCTGCGAATACCGAAATCCTCGCCTTCTCAAGGGCGAATGAATGGGCCTGGATTCTCAGAAAGAGAAATTGCACATAAAAAGAGTTGACCGCTAAACATAAAAAGAAAGGGTACTGCTATGTTATACACTATCGCTGTTGTTTTAATCGCATTGTGGCTTCTGGGACTCGTTACCTCCTATACCATAAGCGGGTTTATTCACCTTCTTTTGGTGATCGCCATTGTGGTCGTCTTGATTAGACTCATCCAGGGACGCAATGTGCTTGGATCCAAGATTTGAACCGGGAATACTGTCACACAAGTAGCCATGACAAGTCTTTAAGAGCACATCACAATGGCCGCCGGCTTAGTGTCCGCCGCTGAAATGAGAGCAATGATGCACGAGCACCTGGATATGACAACTGCCGAAGTCGTTGCCCGACTAAAGTCTGATTGGTCGGCGGACGTTGCAGCTTATGAAACAGCGCATGATCAAATCTAGAAAATGGCAGATATGCTCAGCGAAGGCATTATTCATCAGTTCCCAAATATATTCCACTAATTGAAAGGATCACAATCATGAAAACAGCCGGCATCATCATCTTCATCATAGGTCTGGTAATGACCCTCTATACAGGTTTCACCTATGTCACGAAAGAAAAGGTTGTCGACTTGGGGGTCACTCGAGATAACAAAGGATGACGAACATTCTGTTAACTGGCAACCATACGTCGGGGTAGGAATAATGGTAATTGGCGGCGGTGTTCTCGTTCTTGATAGGAAGAAATTACTGACCACCTGATACGAAGATATGATAAGTTAGGATCCGCGAGAAAGAAGTTCGCAAAATAGATACTGACATTGCCCCAGTCAATACAGCGTTGGGAGCGTTTGTAATGACCGGGCTTACTGCATATTACGGATTATTGGAAATTGGACAGCCGCAGCTAAATGAAACCGTCGTTGTTTCTTGCGCGGCGGGCTCAACTAAGATCAGCAAGATGAAATACATGCGGAAGCGGGATGACCCGTTCTTCCGATTTGTGTGGTTCGCGCTTCGCAGCAGAGAGCAGGATATTGTTGGATTTTGAGAAAAGAAGAAATGGTTATTTATGACTGATCAGAGTAATTCTCATCGCGGAATGCACTTCCTCGTTATCGCGGCAGCGCTCGTAATTATCATCTATGGCATCAATCAGGCACAGTCGGTTGTTGCATTGTTCCTTGTCTCTGTTTTCCTCGCTCTCATCGGAACGCCGCCGGTACTTTGGTTAGAACGGAAACGTGTTCCTTCTTTTGTAGCGGTGATGATCGTAATGGCAGGCATGATTACTCTTCTGCTGATTATCGGTGGAGTTGTAGGCGCGTCCCTAAGCACCTTTTCCGATGCGTTGCCTTTCTATCAGAAACGCCTACAAGAACAAGTCTTGGCGTTTAAGCCCTTATTGGCAGGCAAGCATATCGTCGTCACTGACAAGGTCTTGCTTGAATACCTCAATCCGGGGCCTGTGATGGGTCTGGTTGTCGGCTTGCTCACAGGGATGGGCTCAACGCTTTCAAGCATCATCCTGATCCTGCTCACGGTAACATTCATACTGCTTGAAGCCTCAAGCTTCCCCATCAAACTCCGCGCAGTACTCGGGAATCCTCACCAGGTCTTTCCCCAGTTCACGACGTTTGTCAATGATATCAAGCGTTATATGGTCATCAAGACTATCATGAATCTGATCGGTGGGGTCTTAGTAGGGCTGTGGTTGTTCATCCTCGGCGTAGATTTTCCTGTTCTTTGGGGCTTCCTGGCATTTCTCCTCCACTTCGTACCCAATTTGGGTTCAATTGTGGCCGCCATTCCTGCGGTGCTACTGGCGCTCATTCAGCTCGGTATGGGACATGCTGCACTTGCCGCTGCAGGTTATCTTGTCATTGGCTTCACACTTGGAAACGTGGTTGAGCCGCGGCTCATGGGCCGCAAACTTGGACTATCGACGTTGGTCGTCTTCCTATCTCTGATTTTTTGGGGAAGCGTGCTCGGTCCGATCGGCGTGGTTCTATGCATACCATTTACCATGACCCTGAAGTTTGCCTTTGGGAGTAATAAAAGCACGCGATGGATAGCGATCATGCTCGGGTCGGAAAATTCCTCTGAGAGTATTCCACCGGTTCGAAAAAGGGAATCCATACTGCAAACTTGAAGAAAGCTTCAACTGGCTTGATTGATAATGAAAATCTTTAGAGAGATCACAACAAATAAGCAGCAAAACCAAAAGTCTTCTACGGCAACACGATAGAACATACATCTGGATTCATCCTGTAATGTCTACCGGTCGTTGTTCCGACGAAGGCGATAGCGTACGATTATCGGTTGGTATTCAGCGTTGTTTTAGTCAGAGTTTAGCCAATCATGATGAAAGCATGTTGCCCCATCAATTCTAACCTATATAAACCATGGTGATACTTTCGGTTACCACGATAATCGGTAAACGGTTTCATGCGAAGATAACTAATGAGAATGTTCATATAGCCACGAGTCGTTCTCAGAGTGCAAGAACTTTCAATTGTTTTAAAGCGCCCTACGAGTTGCCGCGGCTGATGACAGTCAAGCAACAATAGTGAAAACCGTTGTCATGAAAGTTCAGTCTTCCGTCTACCAATAGTTTCTTCAACGACGATTCATCTCACACCAAAGGTGTAGCCCATCTTTCATCCCTTTGCACGATAGATTTAGCGTTCGATATAGTTGTATCTTATTTCATAATAAATAGTGGTGGATCAGTGGAGACCCAGAGATAGGGGGCTGAGTCACCGCTTTTCAAAGGATTCAATAATCAAACAGAGGATTTTTCTATGAACCAAGCGCTCTCACTCGCCCTTCTTGCCGGAGGTATCCTTCTTATAATCTTTGGCGTTATTGCTTACGACTCAACTAGCTCTGATATTTCCCGGTTTTTTACCGGCTCAGCCACTGATAAATCGATATGGTTATCGGTCAGCGGCATCGCTGCGACCATTGCAGGTCTGGTCGGTATATCGCGTGGGTTAAAGGTCACTTGAGATCTCTTTCAAAAGCTACCGACAGCACGAGGGAGAAAAATCATTAAGAAGTCTTCTGCGAAAGCCGAAGAAAATAATAAAGTTACTTAACCGTTATAATATGAACTAAATGGAGAACATCATGAAATTATTCATCAAAACCTTAGCACTCGTCGTAGTCCTGAATGCAGGTGCATGGATAACACCGCAAGAAGCATCTGCGCAGGTATCTGTAAGTTTTCAACTTTTTTACGATGAATTGAGTCCCTATGGCTCGTGGGTAGAGTATCAAAATTACGGATACGTTTGGGTACCCGATGTTGATAGGGAATTTAGTCCCTATGGCACCGACGGTCACTGGGTTTTCACCGACAATGGCTGGGCGTGGGTTTCCGATTATTCCTGGGGATGGGCGCCGTTTCATTACGGCCGATGGGCGTATGATGATTCATACGGTTGGCTTTGGGTTCCTCACAATGAATGGGGACCTGCCTGGGTATCGTGGAGAAGGTCTCCCGGTTATTATGGCTGGGCACCCATGGGACCGGGTATAAGCGTTGAAGTGTCTATTGGTGGGGGATATCGTGTACCGAACGAACGCTGGATATTTGTAAGCGACAGAGATATTAACAGACCCGATATTAATCGCTATTATGTAGATCGATCAACCAACGTTACGATCATCTATAATTCCACGGTGATCAATAATACGTACTTCGATAATAGTCGGAACACGAAGTATGTTGCAGGTCCTGATAGAGATGACGTGCAGAAGGTTACGGGCGCAGCGATCAGACCGGTTACCATTCGGGAAAACGATAGACCAGGTCAAACTCTGAGCAACGATCAGCTCCAAATATATAGGCCACGAGTGCAAACGAGTAATACTAATGACCGCAAACCAGCACCATCCAAACTGGTGAACTTGAAAGAAGTGAAACCCGTTTCTGAAAGAAGGCAGGGAAATCAGCGGCGTAATGAAAATCTACCTGCGAAAGGTAAGGAACAATCATCACAACCGCAGAATGCTAAGCCACCTGATAATAAGGTGGCAGGAGAGCAACCCCGGATCGTCATTCCACCTGATAAGAACAAGATAGTTGAAGAACCATCACAACCGGCGAACGCTGACCCACCTGGTAATAAGGTGGCAGGAGAGCAGCCCCGGATCATCATTCCACCCGATAAAAATAAGATGTTTGAAGAACTACCACCACAACCACAGGATGTCAAGCCATTCGACAAGAAGGGAAGAGATCAGCAACCTCGGGTATTCAATTCAATCGATACGAACAAGAATAATGAACAGCCATTGGGGAAGCAGGCTGCCAAGCCATTCGGCAAGAAGGGGAAAGGTCAACAACCACGAATCTTCAATCCAATCGATACGAGCAAGAATATAGATCAACAATCGAAGTCGAGAGATGGCCGTTCACGCAACAAAAAGAGTAAGGGTCGGGACCCTCAGCCCCCAAAATCTGATAAACAATAACAGGATGGTACAAACACTCATTCATAATTATTGATGAAATACTTTAATCATACAATTGTTGCATTTTGCCTATTCATTGTCGTTCAAAGGTCTAATTCACAACAGCATGCCTTCGACCTTGGAGCCAAAGACGGTAAACTAACAGCAGTCAGCGCAAAGGTATGGACATCACCCGTCTACGCATTTGATCGGTTAGTCAGGGAAGATGGATTCGGCGAACATAACTTCCTCTACGATCGTGAAAACTGCATTCATGCGTACTCCAAGTATCTTAGTTACTTGCCTGACTACACCGGATTAAGCGAAACAAAGAAGCAAGCAATTATCATCGATCTAAAGATTCCAATTGCCGTATTTGACATTGTTGGATTGAATGTTGATCAGAAATCCAATGGGTATCTCTTCCGGATTCACTGCACGAAACAATTGCCAGATTTCGAAAGCTGGCTCAATCCAATTGGCGATGACACCTGGCTCTACATCACGCTTGCCGATGCGCAGGCAGACGTTGCCGTGCTTGAGGATTTCAAACTGACAGCCTTCGTTAAGAAGATCCTCATCTTTCAGTCAGCAACTTCCGTTCAACTTACCTTTATGCTTAAAGGTCAGGTGGACAGTACCTCGCTTATTCCGGTGGAGGGAAGCCATGACATTTTCGTTGCCGTCTTCATGCCGTCAGAAGAACAGCTTGCGATTCGCAAAGTCCGGTGATGATTCATCCCATCCTCAATGCGATGTATTCCAATGAATTAACGGCAGAACCCATTCTGATTAAACTTCTATGCAAACAAAATCCCGAACGGCACATGATTCTTCACGTATGATCACACTTTGTTAACGGAAATGCTACCCTCAAGAGCATTAGCCCATCTTTCATCCCTATGCACTATTGATTTGGCCCACGACTTAGTTGTACCTTATATAGTCTACACACTGCATTCAGTCTATTCAGTCAATGTGAGAATCATTCTTAACTAATGAAACCAACCAAACGGTCGGTTTATTTCAATCAGATGTACAATTAAAGGAGAAACATTATGCGTTACTTATTTTTATTGATCGCAACATTGCTCTTGTTGAGCTCTTTACCCGCACAAGTAAGTGTCAACCTTAATTTCAATGTAGGCAGTCAACCAGTTTGGGGTCCGACTGGTTATGATCATGTTGAATATTATTACTTGCCTGACATTGAAGTTTACTACAGTATTTCTCAACACATGTTCTTCTATTATGATGGGGGACGCTGGATTGGCAGATCACGTTTACCTTCACGTTATCGTAATTATGATCTCTATAATTCTTATAAAGTCGTAGTGAATGAGCGGAGACCGTATCGAAATCATAAAATGTATAGAGATCAGTATTCCTCATATAAAGATCGTCGCGATCAGCAGCCAATCCGCGATAGCCGTGATTCAAGATACTATGTAATCAAAAACCATCCCGAGCATAATAACTGGGTAAAGCAACAAAAGCAAGATAAAGGTAAAGGCAAAGGCAACAAAAATGGCGGAAAAAATGGGCAAGATAAACGCGGTAACAACAAGTGAGATCAAGATAGGAATTCTAAATGGAATGACAGAAGCTGTGGAGATTCTCACCACAGCTTCTATCGATGTCTTGAAAAACAAGTTTTTACCTAACCATGATGCCTTATTTAACCACGATGTTATCAGAAAGGAATAAAAAATGACTACACAAGAACGAAATCACTCCCCGGTTTTGGATCGAACCGCCACACGCGCTGGTCAGCACATACGTGAGACCGCCGGTCAGTTAGGTGAGACTGCGGCACGGGCAAGTGAAGGGTTGGAAAAAAGCCTTGACAACATTCAGTTGAAATTCAATGACGTACGCGACTCCGTCATCGATAAGACGAAGAAATATTCGCGAGCAACCAACAGCTATGTCAGGAAGAATCCCTGGATAGCAGTCGGGATCACCGCCGGCTTCGCATTCCTGGCTGGGATGTTCATCGGCCGGAGACGTGACGACTAGATATCGTAAGGAACGCGCAGATGTGCCCGTCCGGCAGTTCGCTGTTGAAGCTGGTACGGTCGGTTTGCAAAGAATCTTTCACCCTAACTCTGGTGGACAATATGCGCGGGGATCCGGAGTTGGGCGTGAGAGTATGCATATCGACCATGGCCGCCGTCATCCTCAAAATAATACGTTTATCGTTTTAATTGCACGTCAATTTATTCATGATCAAGCAAATTGCATCTTTACTCAGACAACTGGTGAGGTGGCCACCGGGGAAAATTACGGTGTACACAAGTTTGATTTTGCTTGCGTGTGCGCTGGTATTCTTTTTCTTGACAGATACTTACCTCGATGGGTTCCTTAAAGACCGAATCACCAGTGCTCTAGAAGAAACGTATCCAGCATACTCGATACGTATTGCGGGGCTGCATTACAGAATGTGGGAGAACCGCCTTGAATGCGATTCTGTAGCGCTGATGAAGATCGATTCTACCTTTTCGTGCAGTGTTGCCAGGCTTTCTGTGAGCGGGATCGGCCGGGTCCAGCTTCTCTGGGGAGGGGGTGTTGCTCCTGATAACCTCGTAAGTTCTGATATGGATGCAGAAGACATTGTGCTGACCTTTCCCCGGTCACAATACGAACTTCGTTGTGAACGTCTGCGTGTATCGGTGCCGGATTCGGAGATTGTGGTTGATGCATTGGAGTTTCATCCCTTGGCAGACGATGAGCAATTCTTTGCAGGAAGCAAGTTCAGGAGAACACGATACCGTCTCGTTATTCCTCAATGCAGTGTTATGGGTTCGGCTTGTCTCGGTATGCTCGAAGGGAAGATACACTGTGGTCGCACTGCACAAATCCAAAATCCATTTCTCGATATTCTCATCAACAAGGACAAACCATTTGCCATGGACTCTTTACGTCCCCTGATGCCGAACGAGCTCCTTTCCTCTATAGCGAAAACGATCCAGCTCGACAGTTTGAATATCATGAATGGACGGCTGATGTATGGCGAGAGATTTGTACTCGGTTCGAAACCGGCCCTGCTGATGTTTGATAGTATGCAGGTTCTGGCCGAAGGGTCTTCCAATAGTATGTACCATGGTGATACGGTAGTGATCCGCGCAGGGGGAAAATTCATGCAGACCGGTACAATGAATGTGTTCATGTCGATTCCGGTCGCATCTCCGGAATTCACGTTCCAATACTCCGGCTCCTTGAGTGGAATGGGTCTAAGCACACTCAATCCGTTCCTTGAAGTTGCCGAAAATATGCGGCTCAAAACAGGAATCCTTCATTCAGCAGCATTTGATATCGATGTTATAGCCGGAAGCGCGAGTGGTATCGCACGCATAGTCTACGAAGATTTGAAAATCGTTGCCATCGAGGACCGCACCGGGAGTGAAAGCGGCGTTGGCAATATAATTGTATCATTCATCTCCAACAATATAAAGCTCCGCACGACCAATATGCCGGATAAATCAGGTTCAATGAAAATCGGCGATGTGAAATACAAAAAGAAGAGCGATGAGGCGTTTATGGAGTTTGCTTGGTTTGCACTTCGCAGCGGCATCGGTGACGTTGTTGGGTTTTGAGGTGAAGATGATGCTGCATATACTGTGAGTGCCTATACGTACATGCAAATTGCAAAATACACTCATAATGACCTGTCGTTAGCCCGTACAAAAGATGTAGTTCCTTTTTCATCCCTTTGGACTATTGAATTTTTGTACAGGTTTCTGTTCATTCTAATGAGGTATAGAGACAAACACCAACATATCTTCTAAAAGGTTGAACTATTTTGTTAACAGATAGATATTGGTGTGAAGCGTAATTTGTAATTACAGATTTTATTGATTTAAGAAAGAAAAGACAAGAACATGATGAAGAAAAAGCAAGTACAATCTCATCGTACTGTCCTTCCCAAATCCCCCACAAGCATACAAGGATTAGACGAAATCACGGGCGGGGGATTACCGAAAGGCAGACCGACGCTTGTATGCGGCGGTGCCGGTTGCGGAAAGACCCTCTTTGCCATGGAGTTTCTCGTCCGAGGAGCAACGCAGTACAATGAACCGGGCGTCTTTATATCGTTCGAGGAAACAGAGAAAGAACTTACAGCAAACGTTGCTTCGTTGGGGTTCGATTTGGACAAGCTTGTAGAGCGCAAAAAGATTTGGCTTGAGCACATTCACGTTGAACGGGGTGAAATCCAACAAAGCGGTGAATATGATTTGGAAGGTTTGTTTATCAGGATCCATCACGCAATTGAGAGCATCGGCGCTAAGCGTGTTGTGCTGGATACCATAGAATCACTCTATTCAGAGTTGCCGGATCCTCGTATACTACGTGTTGAACTGCGCCGGTTATTCCGATGGCTGAAAAAGAAAGGCGTAACAACCATCATTACTGCAGAACGAGGCGAAGGCGCCTTAACGCGTCAGGGCTTGGAAGAATACATCTCCGATTGTGTCATATTGCTCGATCATCGCGTGAACGATCAATCATCCATACGGCGGATGCGTATTGTCAAATATCGCGGTTCAACGCACGGTACGAACGAGTATCCGTTCCTCATTGATGAAGATGGTTTTTCTGTTCTGCCAATCACTTCACTGGGACTTAATTACTTCTCCTCCTCCAAGAGAATTTCCACCGGTATTCCGCGTCTCGACACAATGCTCTCCGGTAAAGGTTACTATCGCGCAAGTACAGTGCTTGTTTCAGGCACCGCCGGTACGGGCAAGACGAGCATTGCTGCGCAATTTGTTGAAGCGGCATGCAAGAGGGATGAACGCGTTCTCTATTTTACGTTCGAAGAATCCCCCAGTCAGCTTGTGCGCAATATGTGTTCAGTTGGAATCAAATTAGAACCGTGGTTGAAAAAAGGATTGCTGCAGTTCCATGCAACACGCCCCACACTCTATGGCTTGGAAACTCACCTGACGACGAGTATCAAATTGATCAATAAATTTGAACCTACCATCGTTATCTTCGACCCCATTAATGCATTCATGACGAAAGATAACCAAACTGAAGTCAAAATAATGTTACTTCGCATTGTAGATTTTTTGAAGATGAAAGAGATCACTGCATTCTTTACAAGTCTGACTTCCGGCGATAATATGGAGAGTTCCGAAGTTTATCTCTCATCATTGATAGATACATGGTTGATTCTGCGTGATATTGAAATTGGAGGTGAGCGGAACAGAGGATTGGTTGTGCTTAAATCCCGCGGTATGGCACACTCCAATCAGATTCGCGAGTTTAGGCTGACAAACCACGGTATAGAACTGCTTGATGTCTATGTTGGTGCGGACGGTGTCTTGACAGGCTCGGCGCGATTATCACAAGAGACGAAAGACGATGCGGAACAATTATTGCGTCAGCAAGAAATCGGAAGCAAGCAATTTGGATTAGAGCGTAAGCGTGATGCAATGGAGGCTCAGATTGTTGTGCTGCGGTCTGAATTTGAAGCTGAAGAATCAGAAGCGCTCAAAGGTATCGGAATTGAAAAAACATTGAATGAACGCTTCACTCAAGACAAGGTAAAAATGGCTAAGAGTCGAAGAGGAGATGTTTCTATAAAAACAAACGGCACAAAGAAGAAAAAGGTGACTGTTTGAAGGAACTTACTGCAAAAATCAATCACCAAAAATCGAAAATCAGTAAGCGAAAAGCACAACCAGCCAAATCAAGAAACGACAAATGGGTCTTACGTTTGTATGTTGCCGGGCAGACTCAAAAAACCGCTACCGCTTTCAACAATCTCAAATTAATTTGTGAAGAACAATTGAAGGGTAAATACCATATACAAGTGATCGACCTTTTGAAGAATCCACAGCTTGCCCGTGATGACCAAATCCTTGCCGTCCCGACATTAGTACGTAAACTCCCTCTTCCGGTGAGGAAGATCATTGGCGATCTTTCTAATACAGAGCGTATGTTGGTTGGGTTAGACCTCATAGAACGTAGCGCGCTAAAAGTTACTCTATGAACAAAATCCGATTGCTCGTTATCGAGGATAACCGCCTCCTGCGGGAGGGTATCTTGATGATGTTAAAGAGCCACCGTGATATTAAAGTCGTTGCTGCAACCGGAGACGGTAAGAACACCATTCTCAAGATACATGAATTGAAACCCAATGTCATCCTTTTGGATTTGGGCCTGCGAAGTCAAAACAGTTTACAGGTTGTGGAAATCGTGAAGAAAGAGTTCCCTCAAGCCAAAGTGATTGTAATGGATCTTGCTCCTGTCCAGGACGATGTCTTACAATTCGTTAAAGCCGGAGCTTCGGGGTTTATCCTGAAAGATGCTACTATTGATGATTTTCTTGCTACGATACGTTCGGTTGCAGAAGGAGAAAAGGTCCTTCCGGCTATTTTGAATGAATCACTCTTTTCACAAATCATCGACCATGCAGTAGATGGAGGAAGAACGAATCTCAATAAAGCCATTCGGATGACCAGACGGGAACAGCAAGTTATTGGACTGATCAGCGAGGGTTTAACCAATAAGGAAATAGGCCAACGGATTAACACAGCAACCTACACTGTCAAAAGTCATGTTCATAACATTATGGAGAAGCTTGCACTCCACACACGCTTAGAGGTTGCCAACCATGCCTACACCAACGGCACACTCACGAATGAAATCGCCAAGAGCATTTCGATGATCAACAATTAGTTTGTCTGTCTTAACAACCCAATGCCACAAACGTGTCAATCCAGCGTTCCTCGGTAGACATTTCAGTTTACTCCAAAGGATTAGTTCCTTTTTCATTCTAAAGACCGATACCATTTTGGACACATTATCTGTAGATTATTATCGTTCTTTTACAGGTCTGAAAAACTATCAGTTCCGGAAAATATCTCAGCGCCGGAATAGAATCCAAATTAATATCTGCCAAGAGGAGATACTTTAGATGTCGATCAACCGTTCTACCACCAGAAAAATCAAAGATGATATTGCTACGTTGCCGTTGACGAGGCAGCGAAAATATCAATTACGCAACATTAGGCAAGGGCGGTGCATCATCTGTGGCAGCGATACTTTCCTGAATACCTTGTTCTGCTACGATGACAACATGAAGCGAGGCATTGCCGATCCCGGAAAGAACGGCGCGCGTGCCCGTAAGTGGTTGTAATGGAAATGTGTTTCGTAACCAATTCTCTAATTTCTCATTTTGCTTATGACCGAATATTATAGTAACCCCCGCATTCACTCTAAAGTTTACCGAGAACCATTACGGGTTGGTACCGTAGCCAGGATTTGTCGGGTAACCAACAAGACAATTTTCAACTGGATCAAACAAGGCGCGCTAAAATCATTTACCACGCACGGAGGTCATAACCGGATATGGCCCGCCAATCTTCATGCATTTCTTGATCGTGCTGGAATAGATGTAGAATTTAAATTCGATGACAAGAGACAAACTCGGTTTCTCATTGTCAATGACAAGCCCTACCATAGAAAGCTCCTACTGGAATCGTTCTGTGATCGATTTCCCTCTGCATCCGTCGTTGCCACGCAAAACGAATATGAAGCATTGCTCCTCGTTGGAGAACAAAAGCCACACGTGGTGACTTGGGATCTCAACATGCCGAGGTTTGATGGAGTACGGATCATTGAATTTATAAAAGGGCGAAGAATGAATGCTTCCATTCATGTAACCCTTTGCCACCACATCAACCATGAGAAACTGAAATGGTGTGCCTATGCTGGCGGAGTCACGTAAGAAGAGAAAATGGGAACCGGTCTTTCCGAAATGTTGAATTCTCTTCAGACGCTGCTCACTGCCGAGAGTCCTACGTCAAGACGTGAAATTGTTCGGCAAACACAACAAGCTTTTCCTTGTCTCATGGAATCCAACAAAACATTTAGTTCTAGCAATTAGAAATTTCCCCTTTCATGCAGCGATAGTGAACAATTAATATCCCGCATGAAAATTTCTTCCCTTCATCGTTACGCTCGCTCATCTACTCCCCACAAGCATTGATATCACTGAGCAAAACTCAATCATGGAACCCCTTTTGTATTTGAAATACAAAATTTCTAATTTGATTGATAAATCCCTATGCCTCGCTCTAAAAAATCCTCCGACAGCTACCTCATCATTTGGGAAACTGTCCGTAAAATACCCAAAGGCAGAATTTCTACCTATGGTGCCATTGCCGACGAATGTGGTTTGTTCGGTCAAGCGCGGCTTGTCGGTTATGCTCTGCACAATCTTCCGATGGGTACAGATGTTCCCTGGCAGCGTGTCATCAATGCCCAGGGGAAAATCTCGTTCTCGAAAAACAGTGATGCGTATAGTTTGCAGAAAAAATTATTGAAGAAGGAGGGTATTGTCTTTAAGGGAGAAAAGACAAGTTTGGCAGTGTACGGCTGGCGGTGCCATAAAACATCAACGTCTCAGATGAAAAACTCGGGAAGATATCGAAAGAACCGCTTTCGGATGTGATGAAATGAAATTCCTATCTCTCATTACGCTTGTAATGCTATTCCAGCAATACGGACTGAGCGGTGGCAAAAGCAAGCTCACACAATACCTCTCGCGTGACTCGTCGATGGTTGCCAGTGTCTTTACAGTTGATTACGATGGCAACGGTAATACTGAAAGCAAGGTTGAGTTTCGCACAAGGAAGGGCGAACTTATCGCAGCAAAAAGTTTTATGTCGGGGGATCGCGCACATGGGCTTGGTGTTATCAAAGCTGCCTGGACGTTAGACTCTGAATTCTTTGTCTTCATAGCAATTGCTTCAGGAGGACAAGAGTCGGGGCATTTCCCGACATTCTTTTTTGACAGGTCTAATCATCAACTCTACATGATTGAAAAGCTTCTCAATGGCAATGTAACAGATCCGGAGTTCGAGCTGGAATATCCTGACGGCATAATAATCACTATTCGTGACCGCTTGCCGAGCGGAAAATCTTCTGAGGCAATTACACGTACTGTTTATTTAAGTAAACTGAAAGAAAAGTGATCGATACATGCCACGCACATTCAAAGAGCGTGGCATATCATTTCCCCTTTTTGTATATTGCTCCTGTTGGTCATTCATTGTTCATTTCACGACATTTATTTCCCTTGAAAATGGAGATTATATATGAATTTTAGAATTGAAAAAGACTCTCTCGGTGATCGCCAAATACCTGCTGATGCCTATTACGGCGTGCAGACACATCGTGCTATCGAAAATTTCCCCATCAGCGGCTTAAAACCAAAGCCATCGTATGTCGAAGCAACCGTTCACATCAAACGTGCGGCAGCTGTCGTGAATAAGGAACTCGGATTGTTGGATGCAAAGAAAGCAGATGCTATTGTCAAAGCGGCGGATGAAATCCTTGCAGGCAAGATGCGCGAGTGGTTTGTTGTCGATGTCTATCAGGCAGGTGCCGGAACGTCGCACAACATGAATGTGAACGAAGTTCTTGCCAACCGTGCAATCGAGATTCTCGGCGGTACTAAAGGCGATTATTCGATCATAAGCCCGAACGATCACGTCAACATGGCGCAATCGACGAACGATGTTTGCCCCACGGCAATCCGTATCGGCGCACTCATGGAAGTGCAGAAGTTCTTGCCTGTTCTTGAAGCGTTAGAAAAGGATTTCTTGGCGAAAGGCAAAGAGTTCGACAATATTGTTAAATCGGGTCGAACACACTTGATAGATGCTGTGCCTGTGCGATTGGGACAGGAATTCACTGCGTACGGCGTCAATGTTCGAAAGCATCGTCAGGCAATTGCTCATGCAGCAGAATCATGCAAGGAATTGGGTATTGGCGGCACTGCAACCGGTACAGGACTCAATGCCCATCCAAAATATCGTTCAATGATGGTTGAACAGCTCACGAAACAAACGGGGATTCAATTCAAAATGGCAGAAGATTATTTTGAATCCATGCAAAGTCTTCGCCCGATGATGGAGCTTTCAAATGCGATTCGGAATTTCGCGCAAGACCTTTCCCGTATCTGTAACGATATTCGCTTGCTCGGCTCAGGACCGAAGACCGGCTTGCTTGAGATCAATCTGCCAGCCGTTCAGCCCGGCTCATCGATTATGCCCGGTAAAGTCAATCCCTCGATGGTGGAAATGATGAACATGGTCTGCTTCCAGGTCATCGGCTGCGACACGACGGTGCTGATGTCGGCACAAGCCGGTCAGTTAGAGTTAAACGTGATGATGCCAGTGGTTGCTTTTAATCTTCTACACGAGATTGAAATTCTCCGCACCTCAATTGATGTGTTGATAAAATTCTGTATAAGAGGATTAACGGCGAATCCTGAGCGATGTCAGCAGTATGCTGAAAACAGCACGAGCGTTGTTACAGTGCTCAACCCGCACATCGGCTATTTGAAGGCTGCCGAGATTGCAAAAGAATATCTCAAATCAGGAAAATCAATTCGACAAATCGTTCTCGAAAAAGGGTTGCTCACTGCCGAACAGCTCGATAAAGTGTTAGACCTTCGCGGTATGACGGAGCCGGGAATACATAAGTGATTGTTTGATAGTCTGAAATTTTTTTCGTTTATTGATTACGAAATAATTCTCAAAAGGAAATTACTGAATGGCAGAAACACCACAAGCAACAACAGCACCTGTAGCGGCAAAGCCCGCAGCTCCTGCGCGTAAAAAGCGACCCAAAGAGCTTGCCGTTATTGACCAATCCGGCTGTACAGGATGCGAAGTCTGCCTTGAAGTCTGTCCGGTGGATTGCATGTATGTTGTTGCAGGGCCGGAATATGACGTGCACAAGAAACTTGTGGAAATTGACCTCGATGTTTGCATCGGCTGCAAACTCTGCGTGAAATATTGTCCGTGGGACACCATAGAAATGATCGAATCGAATCAAGCGTTGGAAGTTGCCCGTGAGTGGACGCTTCGCACTGTAATGCCTGAAAAGGATTGGATGAAAGAGACGCAGACTGACACAGGTGAATTTTTCCCTACGGTATTCTACGGAGACAAACCCCAAGTTTAGTACATTAGTTAATGTATGCTGAAGTAGCTCAGCTGGTAGAGCAGCGGTTTCGTAAACCGCAGGTCGTCGGTTCAAATCCGACCTTCAGCTCAGAAGCAGAGTAGGTAGAGCAGTCCCGATGAACCATGAAATGGTCAATCGGGATAAACCGTCCCGCCGAAAGCGGGATCGGTTCAAATCTGACCTTCAGCTCAGAAGCAGAGTAGGTAGAGCAGTCCCGATGGACAATGAAATGGTCAATCGGGATAAACCGTCCCGCCGAAAGCGGGATCGGTTCAAATCCGACCTTCAGCTCAGAAGCAGAGTAGGTAGAGCAGTCCCGATGGACCATGAAATGGTCAATCGGGATAAACCGTCCCGCCGAAAGCGGGATTGGTTCAAATCCGACCTTCAGCTCTTCACAAATCCTGTTCTAACTATGAACAGGATTTTTTATTCATAAATCTTTTAGTTTATTATGAGTATTCTTTACGATCTCATCATTATCGGCGCAGGACCTGCCGGACTTTCATGTGCTATTGAAGCACAGAAAGTAGGTATGAAGTATCTTGTCATTGACAAAGGAGGAATAGCCAACTCCATCCAGCATTTTCAGCGCAATATGTTCTTCTTCTCAACGCCTGAATTGTTGGAAATTAGTGACATTCCGTTTGTCATTCCTACCACCAGACCGACTTCCCTCGACTGTGTGAATTATTATCGCAGTGTTGCCGAGCATTACCGGTTGCATTGCAAGTTCTATGAGCCTATTGTAGGTTCAGTCAAGCGCAATGGTGAGTTCGAGTTGAAAAGTGCTAGTGGTGCAGAGTTTAAGTCTAAAGCAGTTGTCATAGCAACGGGTTATTATGATACACCAAGCCCGCTCAATGTTCCGGGTGAGAACTTGCCGCACGTAACGCACTTCTATCTCGATCCATTGCCCTATTATCAGCAGGATGTCTTGATTGTAGGTGGGAAGAATTCAGCGGTTGAAGCTGCTCTCGATTTGTGGCGGCATGGCGCACGGGTTACTATGGTTCATAGGGGAGAAGCATTGAGCGGTAACGTGAAATATTGGATACTTCCGGATTTCCAAAACCGTGTTGCCGATGGATCGATCACGATGCATTTCAACTCTGTGGTTAAAGAATTTCACTCAGGTCGAACGTTAGTTCAGCAAGAGGGCGGAAGCCTCCGCGAAATCAAAACCGATGCTGCATTTATCCTCATAGGATATCGTCCCGATGTTACGTTTCTTCAATCGTTCGGGATCGACATCGACCCTGAAACCCTTGCTCCTGCACATAATCCCGAGACAATGGAGACAAATATCTCACGCCTGTTTGTAGCGGGCGGAATGGTAGGGGGGAAATTCAATAACAAGGTCTTTATTGAAAACGGCAGAGAGCATGGAAAGAACATTATTGCTGCAATCATTGGGTAGTCGCAAGTCTCTACTTGCGACTACTATGTATACGTCTATGAGGGGTTTTTCAGATTTTTCAGTTGTTCCTGAAGTATTTTTGCTTCATTGCTTTTGGGTGGAAGAATACCGATATACCGTTCAAGGATTCCTGTAAGTTTTTCTTTGTCGCTGTGTTCTGTGTAGAATGTCATCAGCGCTTGGTAGGGGGCAGCGATGAATTGATTGATCTCTATCGCTTTCAAGTAGCTTAACTCTGCCTCTTGATCTCTTCCCATTTTTTGCAGAATATCTCCGGCAAAACTAAATAGCTCCGCTTGCGACGGATTCGCACGGATTGATCGCTGTACCTGCAATAGCGCCCCCTGATAATTCTCAAGTTGGAATAATGTGTTCGCCAGCGAGTTGCGCGCAGAAAGATTGTTGACCTCGACTGTTAAGATTTCGCGTAGTACCTGCTCGCATTTCATGAACTTGCGTTTTTGTTCAAGCGCTAAAGATAAATTATTGTAGAAATAACTCACTTTGGAACTTTCCGGCGTGTCATGAAGTCGTTCGATCATCGCTGGGTCAAACATCTCTTTGCGCTCCGTTCTTGGATAGGTGTAAAACCAGATCGTGGGACCTTGCTGATTCTCAGCCGGTTTGATTTCAGCAAGAAGACTCCAATGTGTTTTCAGTGAATCATAATACGGAAGAAAGTCGGCGTACTTCTTTGGCTCTTGTGCATAGCGGTCATAGTCGTAGTCAGAAGCAATGAGGAGTTCGAAATCTTCATACCATCGGGTATCATAGAAGGGAGCAACACCAGCCACGTCTAAAATTAAGAATGGAATGTAGAGGACATGATAGGTTGTTTCCGGAATTTGTATGCCGAATGGACCTGTAGCAATATAGGAGCCCGGGGCAACATTCTGTTCAATCCACTCTTTCGCATCAGTACGGGTATCAGGCAAGACAATAGATTTCTGAAACTCGATAGCCTTTGTCATCGGCTGGTAAAGAACTAACGTGCCGACGACTGCTGCGAATGCAATTGAAAGATTCTTCGGCGAAGACTGTTGGAACGATGATTGAAAACGCATCCAAAGCGTCCTCAAACCCGTTGCGCTTATCAACAAGAGAACAGGGAAGACAGGAAGGATATATCTCTCCACGCGCATCTCCCACGTACTGATGATGGCAATATAGATAACAGGAAACGCAAGCAGAAGCAAGAGATGCTTTTCTTTTTTGATGATTGCATATGCTATGGTTATAGGTACGAGAAGGAAGAGCAGCCATCCGAAGTTTGTCGGCAGAACATTGAAAAGGTAATAATCCACGGTCGACTGGGAAGCATCGATGCCTAAATGCCCTTCAGCAACATGATACCGCTCGTACGTGAAATCCTTGAGAAATTCATCGAAGCTGGTGAGGATGTACGGATTGATGCAGAAAAATACAACAAGCGACAACACAACACTTTTCAACAAGCGGAGATCTGTCAGCGAGCGCACTGTTTTTGTAAGTGAATCCGATCTCAAAAGGTGTAATGTCAAAAGCACGACTAACAAAAATGCGCCGGTGTATTTTGTTGCTGCTGCCAAGCCGATACACAAGCCGACAAGTAGGTAGTGTTTTGTGCTCGGCTGTCGATAAGCACGATGAATATAGAGTAACGCAAGCAGTACAAAAAATGTAAGCGGCGTATCGACAGTGATATAGTGTGCTTGAGTAATATGCAATGGATTGACAGCAACGAACGCAGCAGCGATAAGTCCGGTTTTCTCATCGATGACTTCCTTCCCCAACTTGTAGATAGCCCAAATGCTGCCGATGTCAAAGAGCCCGATAACGAGACGGGCGGGAATAATAAACGGTGAAAGTGTCGCGCCAAACGTTTGCATATTACTGTACATGTCAAGTATGCTGCCAATGAGATATTGAATCCCCTGAATAAGAAACAGAACATAGAACGATAATGCCGGATAGTTAAAAAAATGTGGATTCAAATGAACGCCGGTGCCGCCCCAATTCCACATCTTCCAAGCGGTGACAAGCGGCGTTGCCTCTTCGTGCAGATCGGGAAGTCCCCAGTTGATGTTCCAGAGTCTCAGGAATGTGCCGACAACGAGGATGAAAAGGAGGGAAATCCTTTCTCTGGTAAGGTGTTGGCTGATATTTTTGAATGAGGGTATACTCATAGCAATTAAAGATTGGTAAAGATAAGATTTTTTGAGGGAGTGTACAAGAAATGTTTTGCAAAGGGCAAGGAGTTTTGTATATTTTCCAGATTGTAAAACATAATTGATGAATAACTAACTAACAAATAACATTTTTAAATAGCGTAGCTTCGGCTAACTGTCTCGCTCTAAAACCGCGAATCAAAAGAGTCACAACGGACAATGCCGAGTTGCGCCCCGAAAGGGGCGTGACTCAGTGCGTTTCGTTGTGAGGGCGCTTCGCGGTGCCTAGAGCAAGAGCGTATTGATGTTCACGCCCTTGTAATTTGGACACCGCATGGTAACCTCTCACAACAAGTAGCCATAAAAAGACACACCGAAGCTCTGCTAACAAACAGAGCTTATGCCACTATCAGAAGCCTTCTCCCGTGTACTCATTGACCGTGCGTTGACGGACAGCGGATGGGATTTGCTTAATTCGCACTCGGTCGAATTCGAGCACCATTCAATCGATGGACGCGCGGACTATATTTTAAAAGATAAGTATGGACACGCACTGTGTGTGATCGAGGCAAAGAAAGAGGAACTCGATCCATACGATGCAAAAGAACAGGCACGCGGGTATGCTGCGAATCGGAATGCACCATTTGTTATTCTTACTAACGGCATCGTTCATTACTTCTGGAATCTTCAGCGGGCTGACCACCAAGATGCATATCGAATTGAACGGCTTCCGTCCAGAGAGGATTTAGAACGGCAACTTCTTAAGAACCTCAACCCTCCGCGGCAATTACAAACGGAGCGCATGACACCTGAGTATCTCAAACCATTGCGGAGTGACTTAACTCTTCGAGGTTATCAAATCCGGGCAATGGACGTTATTGCACAGCAGTTTGATACACTAGGGAAAAGGAAGTTCCTCCTTGAAATGGCAACTGGAACCGGCAAAACATTACTTTGTGCTGCTTTGATTCGAAGATTCCTTTTAACAAGAAATGCTGAACGAGTTCTTTTTATTGTTGATCGCATCGAACTTGCTAAACAAACGATGGAAGATTTCAACGTTATTCTTCCTGAGTATAACCCTGTCATTTATAAGACAGCGAGGAGAACAGGTGAATTATTAGGCTCATCTGTTGTTATCGCAACCATACAATCTTTACTGATGGATCGAAGATATCGCGAGGAGTTTACTCCGTTTTATTTCGACCTCGTAATTAATGATGAAGCTCATCGTTCGATTTACGGCGATGCGCGTGAGGTTGTTCAGTTTTTTCAAGGAACACGCATTGGATTGACAGCGACGCCAAAGGCATATTTAAAGAATGTGGATGCTGCAAAACTTGCTCATGAAAATCCAAAGGCATTAGAAGCACGCTTTCTACGGGATACTTATCATTATTTTGGCTGTGAACCCGGAGAGCCGACATATCGGTACGACATCATCGATGCTGCAACCGATCCGGAAGGACCATTCCTTTGCCAACCGAAAATTTTTGATGTGCGTTCGGATATTACAACGCAAGCTCTTGAAGAAGCTGGATGGACGGTTACTGTTAACGAGCAGGAAGAAACATACAAGATTCAAGACCTTGAGAGAAAGATATTTACTCCCCACAGAAATTATGTCATGTGCGATGCATTCTTACAAAATGCGCAACGGTCGCCGGATGGACAGATCGGTAAGTCCATAATCTTTGCAGTGAACCAAACGCATACAACCACTATTACAAAAATACTGAATGAATTACGACCGGGCATTGCGCTTACCATTACATCACGAATTCCTGATGCCTCCTCTCTGGCAAAGGAATTCCGCGATGGCAAACGATCAGAACGCGTCGCCGTGTCTGTAGACATGCTTTCGACTGGATATAATTGCAGAGATCTTCTGAATGTCGTTTTAATGCGACCTATCTTTTCTCCTACCGAATATATCCAGATCAAAGGGCGGGGAACAAGAAGATTTGCCTTCGTTATAAACAATGCAGAGTACGAGAAGAAGTATTACTTCCTATTAGATTTCTGTGCGGTTGCTGAGTACTTTGAAGAGAAATATGATTACAACGCACCACTCAAGGTTCGCATCTCCGGTGGTTCCTCGTCTGCGCCGGTTCGTTATCAACCGCCTGAAGGTGGTGGGATTGTAAGCGATACCGGCGAAACATACAGCCCAAGAACAGATATTCCCATCTGGGAAGGGACTGATCGAGTTGTCAAACAGGAAGTACGCATCATCGGTCCGAACGGCGAAAAAGTCGATGTGATGACATTCCGCGGATCGTTCGAACGAGACATAAAAGATTATGTGCAGACGGATGAGGAACTTCAGCAAGCTGTGGAAGCGGAGGATGATGATTCTGTTGAAACCATTGTGCAGGAGCGATTCTATCATCGTCCGGAAATGTTCTATTCACCGGATAAACTGATTATTTCATACGGAGTTCCTGCCACGACTCCGGCTTTTGTTTATAATGCACTAGGCAAGAAACCGCTGCCGACAAAAAAGGAAATCATTTCGGATACAGTCGATTCCATCGCGGCGCAGTTTAACCTTCGGTACAACGAACAAAAATGGCTGAATGCTACTGCGGAACTTGTCGCAGACGATCCAGCCGCTTTGAAGGATTTCTTAGAAGGAAAGACCACCATATTTGAGCGAAGTCAATTTAGACTTCTTGGTGATCTTCATGCTTTGATGCAATTCAGAGAGCGCGATGCTGCCTTTGAAGCTCTGCGACAGTCATTGTTGGTACGTCAAGTTACATTGGCGGCTGGAACGACAACCTAGTTCTCTTATTTGTTATTACCACGTGTAAAGAAAAAGAAACGAACAAACCATATGCAAAACGGAACAACAAAAACAACGAACGGCTCTAATTTCTTTTCCTCGGGATTGCGCGAAAAGATCGACCGCCTGATGAATGTTTTGTGGGCGGGTGGAGTCAACAATCCGATGGATTCCATTGAACAGCTTTCGTATCTCGTATTCCTGCGCCTGCTTTCCGAGAGAGACGATATGCAAGCCACATTGGATAAAAAGTATAAACGCATCTTCTCCGGCGATTGGGCAAAGTATGCATGGGGCAACTTTGTTACGCTTACCGGCGATGCATTGTTCGATGCTGTTCGTGGTGCGATAGAGAAGTTCCACGAGCTTCCTGCACTTTCTCAAACCGGTAAATTACTCTTCAACCGTGCTACATTGAAAATCTATGAACGGTCAACTCTCCGCACGGTGATACAGGAGTTGAACGAAATGGATCTTTCTTCACATGACGGACAGGATTTAAAGGGAGATATGTATGAGTATCTTCTAAGTAAGCTTGCACAATCGGGCACCAACGGACAGTTTCGCACACCTCGCCATATCATCGATATGATTATTGCTATGGTCGATCCAAAACCAAAAGATCGAATCTGCGACCCTGCTTGTGGCACGGCAGGATTTCTTATTTCTGCTTATACTCACATTCTTCAGAAAAATTCAAAGCCGGCCGACCTTGCACGAGGTGTAAAGGACGGAAGTTTGTTAAGTCCGGCGGAATTTAAATTTCTTGAAGAGCAGGCGTTTACCGGATATGACAACGACTCCGGTATGGTAAAGATCGCTATTATGAATCTGTATCTGCACAAATTGGATAAGGCAAACATTGAGATTCACAATCCGCTTATAGCAAACAAAGGCGTTTCGTATCCTGGTATGCTGTATGATGTAATTCTTGCCAATCCGCCGTTTGCAGGAAAGATACAGAAGGAAAGTATACTTGCCGACATCGGATTAGAGACACGCGATACGGAACTACTTTTTGTGAAATGGTTCATCGATCATTTAACGATTGGCGGACGTGCCGGTGTGATTGTGCCGAATGGTGTACTCTTTGGTTCCAGCAAGGCGGATAAGAAAGTGCGCGAGCTTCTCTTAACTACATGCGAGTTACAGGCAGTGATAAGTTTGCCGTCGGGCGTGTTCAAGCCATATTCCGGCGTTGGCACGGCAGTGCTCATTTTTCAAAGACAACCTCACCCTAAGTTCGTCTGGTTCTACGAACTGACAGCCGATGGTTTCTCCCTTGATGATAAGAGAACTCCAAACTCAGAAAAACCACTGGGCGATATCCCCGATGTGCTTGCCAAATGGCAATCAAAAGAAGAAGGACCAAACAGCTTCCGCGTTCCGATTGAGCAGATACAGGAAAACAACTGGACCTTGATGGCGGGGCGATACAAACCTTTAGTTGTTTCTACTGTAAAGCATGACTCGCCCGATAAAATTCTTGGTGAGATTATAGAACTTGAAACAAAAATAGTCGACCGCGCAGCGAAGCTCCAAGAGACACTGCAAAAACAATGAGCAAGTGGAAAAGCAAAAAGTTACTTGATGTTGCATATGTCATACGGGGTGTTACGTTTGACAAGGGAGATGTAAGCGATTCGATATCAGAAGGTTTGGTTCCTATCCTCCGTGCTGGAAATATTGGAGATAAACTCGATACGAAAAACGATCTTGTCTATGTGCCAGCTTATAAAGTAGGAAAAGAGCAATTACTTCAAGTCGGTGACGTTGCAATTTGTATGTCTTCAGGGAGTCCTGATATAGTTGGAAAAACTTCAAAGTTAGAGGAACCATGGTACGGCTCTGTTGGTGCTTTTTGCGCAATTATACGGTTTAATCAAAATGTCTTACCAAGATTTGGGGCTATATATTTTCAAAGTCTCGCTTTCAAACGTTGGAGAAAGCGGCAAGCCGAGGGTGCTAATATTAAGAACCTAAGAAAATCCGATCTTGAATCATTGATGTTACCAGTTCCTACGCTTACTGAGCAAGAGCGCATCGTACACATTTTGGATGAAGCAGAAGAAATGAAGTGGCTCCGTGCCAAAGCTAACGACCGCACAGCCGACCTTATTCCCACTTTATTTGATGAGATGTTTGGGGATTTTTCAAAGAATAGCAAAGGATTCCCGGTCTTCACTATTGATGACATTGCTGAAGTTAAAGGAGGAAAGAGACTACCGAAGGGAGAAGAATTTTCTGAAAAGGCCACACCTTACAAATATATTCGTGTTGTTGATATCAATGAAGGTTGGATAGATGAAACAAATCTAAAATACATCACACCGGACATTCAATCACAAATTGCTCGTTATACAGTTACCTCTGATGATATAGTTATCACTATTGCAGGAACGATTGGAGTAGTCGCGCCAGTAACAAGATCGCTAAATGGTGTGAACCTTACCGAGAATGCTGCGAAGTTGGTCCGCAGAAATTCATCACAATATGATACAGTATTCCTAACTCACGCCATGCTTACCCCCTTTGTCCAATCACAAATTTTGGGTCACACTGGTCAAGTTACAATTGGAAAGCTGGCATTGTTTCGTATTCAACAAATCAAGATTCCAATTCCACCAATTGCGCTTCAAAAAGAATTTACCGCGAGAGTCGAAGAAATCCACACATTCTCATTGGATCAATCTGTTGCTGAACAAAAGCTCGAATCTCTCTTTCAATCCCTTCTCCACCGAGCATTTGAGGGGGAGTTATGATCGGGAGTCTGCGGAGTCATTGGATATACACGACTCAGGAGATATGGGAGCCACTTGCCAGTCTTGAGCAAGCGCCGCAGGATTTATTCTCCGATCTTTACAATGAAGTGGAAGATCATCTTGGTGTACATACTTCGCAAGCCCTGTTTGAAGAAATACGGAATGATCCTGTTATCGCCCGGGTCAAATTTTTAGCTATCAAAGGAACAGACTTTGCGAGCGAAATGGAAATCGCAGAGTTTCTTGAAGAAGCATACGAAGCGATAGAAGATTATGGAATATCTGGCTACAGAGAAAAATTTAAATTGCTTCTACGTACGTTTTTATCAAAGTATAACTTACGTTATCGGCTCGATGATCCGTTTGAACTACGCTTCTTATTGACCGGTTCATTTGCCAATCTGTATAACGACTTACGGAGAATCAATGGGGGCAATGAACACCTTCTAAAATTGTGGAGTGATTTCGAAGAGGCGTTCGATGACTGTTCACGTGAATCAACTGAGTGGAAGTTGAAAACCTGTGTTTCCAATGCGAGCAAATATGCTGAAGGACTTGCCACCATAACTTCCGGGCAAAATGGTTCACTCGGGGATATTGTACGGTTAATCAATGAATGGCCTCATCCAGCAATAAGAGAGTCACTAAGGAATCTTTACGGCTTTTGCTCCAACTATCCAGGAATAAGACATTCAGGAAATCCAGCAAGTGCGATAAGGAATTTGGATTCCAGAGATTCGATTCTTGTCTCAGTTCTCTTTCTTGCTTTCTCTGGTTATCTCACGACTCAACTCAACAAGAATGAAGTATTAGGAGTGTGATCTCTCCTTTTTACCTTGTATTTTTTGCTTCTTTCCCTCAAAATCCCTATATTATCACCGCCTTTCAGGCAAAACCTACCCGTAGGTTTTCATGTGCTACAAAGTTTCAAGCTATTTCAAAGGGATTATTACGATTACAAATACAAAGGAATTTCATGAACGAAGGTAAAATTGTCCAAGTTATCGGTCCGGTTATTGACATTGATTTTTCTGGAGGAAAACTCCCATCTATTTTGAATGCTGTCACGATCCAACGTAAAAATATCGAAGGTGTCGATGAACAGCTTGTATGCGAAGTCCAGCAACACTTAGGCGAAGAACGCGTTCGCACAGTAGCAATGGACTCAACAGATGGACTTGTGCGCGGCATGAAGGTGCACGATACCGGCGCGCCCATCGAAGTGCCCGTTGGTCCATCTACACTCGGCAGACTCATCAACGTCATCGGACACGGTATTGATAGTTTGCCTCCCATCAAATCTGAAAAGAAATATCCTATCCATCGACAGGCGCCTGCGTTTGATACACTAAGCACGCAAAGAGAAATGTTCGAGACAGGCATCAAGGTTATCGACTTGCTTGAGCCATACTCAAAGGGTGGTAAAACAGGCCTCTTCGGTGGAGCGGGCGTCGGAAAAACAGTTGTCATTATGGAGCTTATCCATAACATCGCATTACATCATGGCGGCTACTCGGTATTTGGCGGCGTCGGTGAGCGTACGCGTGAAGGTAACGACCTTTGGCTTGAAATGAAAGAATCGGGTGTGCTCGATAAAACAGCGCTTGTGTTCGGTCAGATGAACGAGCCGCCCGGTGCTCGTCAGCGGGTTGCCTTGACGGCATTAACGATGGCAGAATATTTCCGCGATGAAGAAGGTAAAGACGTTCTTTTGTTCATCGACAACATCTTCCGGTTCGTGCAAGCCGGTTCGGAAGTATCTGCGCTTCTCGGACGTATGCCGTCAGCCGTAGGTTATCAACCGACACTCGGCACGGAAATGGGCGAGCTGCAAGAGCGCATCACCTCGACGAATAAAGGTTCTATCACATCGGTGCAGGCAATCTACGTTCCTGCCGACGACTTAACTGACCCAGCGCCCGCGACGACCTTCAGCCATCTCGATGCGACGACAGTCTTAAGCCGTCAGATTTCAGAGCTTGGTATTTATCCTGCAGTCGATCCTCTCGATTCAACATCACGTATTCTTGATCCGCATATCGTTGGTGAAGAACACTACAACGTTGCTAAAACAGTCAAAGAATATCTTCAAACCTATAAAGACCTTCAAGATATCATCAACATCCTCGGCATGGATGAGTTGTCGGATGAGGATAAGATCACGGTTTCACGCGCCAGGAAGATGCAGAAGTTTCTCTCACAGCCGTTTTTCGTTGCTGAACAGTTCACTGGTATCCCTGGAAAATATGTGAAGTTAGCAGATACGATTCGAAGTTTCAAAGGCATTATTGAAGGTCAGTACGATCATATTCCGGAAAACAACTTCTACATGGTCGGTACAATAGATGAAGTGATAGAGAAGCACGCAAAGGCAGCAGCATAAGTCAATTCATGGCAGAGAAAGCATTTAAACTCGAAATCGTTACTCCTAAGAAAGTCGTGTACAGTGGTGATGTGGAAAGCTTTACTGCACCCGGGGTTGTCGGCAGCTTTCAGGTATTATATAATCACGCTCCGCTGTTGTCATCCATCGGTGTTGGTGAAGTGAAGCTGCGCGATGCTCAAGGGAATGAAGTTCGTTATGCTACAAGCGGCGGTTTCGTTGATGTTGTAAAAAACAACGTGACATTTCTGGCAGAAACCGCAGAGCGTGCCAATGAGATCGATGTCGATCGTGCCCATGCAGCGAAGGAACGTGCCAATAAGCGACTTGTTGAGCGAAATGTTGAGACGGATACTGACCGTGCTCGCATTGCTTTATCACGTGCGCTTAATCGACTTAAGATTGCCCAGCGAGGATGAAGCAGTAACATCATTGAGTTGAACCCACTCGGTCTCCAGTGACCGATGTGGGTTTTTCGTTTTTTGGCGTAGGAAACATTGACATTCAATTCCAGAAAGAGTATATTTTCCGTCAATATTAAGCAACGTTCATATCATAGACGTAGATGCGACGCACACGAGCTGAGATAAATTTGCATGCACTAAAGAATAATTTTAATGGAATTAGGCAACGTGTCGGCCCAAAGGTAAGCATCATGGGCATTGTCAAAGCCAATGCCTATGGTCATGGTATTATTGAAATCGCAGAGGCATTGATGCAATTTGGTTGTGATTATCTCGGCGTTGGGTTTTTAGAAGAAGGTATTGAAATCAGAAAACACGGCATCACGGCACCAACGCTCGTCCTTGGCGGCGTGTTGGGAAGTCAGGTCAGTGAATTTCTTGACTATGATTTGGATATTACAGTATCATCGCTTGTAATAGCAGAACGCGTTAACTTAGAGGCACAGAGGAAGGGGGGCAAAAAAGCGCGTGTTCATCTGAAAATCGATACCGGTATGGAGCGCATTGGAGTTCGTTCGGAACATGCAGTGTCATTTGTTGAACAAGTGTGTAGAATGAAGTATCTTGATGTGGTCGGAATATACAGTCATCTTGCAACCTCCGATGAGAAGGATAAATCATTTACATTTCACCAACTGGAACGGTTCGATACTGTTCTGGCAAAACTTCACGTAATGCATATTGATATTCCACTCAAACATATTGCTAACAGCGGTGCGATTATTGATTTTCCCGAGTCGTACTATACGATGGTGAGACCAGGAATCATGTTGTATGGCTATTACCCATCGCAAGAAACATCAGAAAGCATTCCTTTGCAACCTGTGCTTTCGCTAAGCTCTGAGGTCGTTTATCTGAAAGAAGTTCCTGCTCACACGAGTATCAGTTATGGTAGAAAATATTATACGTCGACGACAACACGGATAGCCACAGTGCCTATCGGTTATGGAGATGGCTATAGTCGGCGGTTAACAAATAAGACGGAAGTGTTGATTAGGGGGATGAGGTTCCCGGTCGTAGGCACAATTTGTATGGATCAACTGATGGTTGATGTCGGGATGAATACTCATGTAGCTGTTGGCGATGAGGTTGTGTTGATTGGGAAGCAGGAGAGTGAAAGAATTTCTCTGTGGGATATTTCCGCTAAGTTTGGGACTATACCCTATGAGGTGCTGACCGGACTTTTACCACGTATTCCACGAGTTTATATTAATAAAGAGTAAACATTTATGCCCGATGTATATGCTGTAATTATGGCTGGAGGTGTTGGATCGCGGTTCTGGCCCCGTAGTCGTGAGAAATCTCCAAAGCAATTGCTCGAGATCATCAATCGCAATACGATGATTCAGAATACGGTGAAGCGTATCAGTGATCTTATTGAGGCGAAAAATATTCTCATTGTCACCAATAAAGTTCAAAAACCATTGGTTGCAAAACAGATCCCGCAGATTCCTGTAGAGAACATTATTACTGAACCGTTCGGGAGAAATACCGCTCCGTGTATTGGGCTTGCATCACTTTTTGTTCGGCAAAATAATCCTGAGGCAGTGATGGTTGTCTTGCCGGCTGATCATCTTATGCAAGATGAGGAAGAGTTTCGCCGCGTACTGCGCTTAGCAATTTGGGTTGCCTATGAATCCCGAAAACTTATTACCGTTGGCATACAGCCGACAAGACCAGAAACTGGCTATGGATATATTCAGATTGTTGATCAAGAGGAAGATAAAGCTAATCCCTATGTTGAACGCGGTGTTCATCGAGTAAAAACGTTTGCTGAGAAGCCAAATGTAGCAACGGCAAAACAATTTTTGGAAAGCGGTGATTTCCTCTGGAACAGTGGTATGTTTATATGGCGCGCTGATGCTATCCTTGGTGAAATCGAGCATCTCCTCCCAGAGATGTATCAGGAGCTATCAAAAATAGATGATGCCGTCGGCACTGAAAAATATGAGCATGTGCTCGAAACATGTTATCGTATCATACGAAGCATCTCTATCGACTACGGTGTGATGGAGAAAGCTCGTGATGTTTATGTTATCAAAGGAAGCTTCGGCTGGAGCGATGTTGGTTCCTGGGATGAAGTGTATCGTGTCTCCGGCAAGGATGAAAACAACAACTCTGTTACCGGAAAAACATTTTTGCAGAACACGAAAAATTCCCTTATTTATGCCGGTGACAAATTTGTTGCAACTATCGGTGTAGATGATTTGATTGTGATATCAACAGACGACGCAGTCCTGGTCTGCAAACGCGGCATGTCGCAGGATGTAAAAGAGATAGTCGATTATCTCCGTCGGAAGCAAATGAACGATCTCTTGTGAGAAGAATAAGTGTACATATAATAATGACACTCAGCGCATCAATGCTGCTTATAGGGTGTGTTTCTGCACCGCGTTTTACAATGTCGAAAGATACAATACCACAGACAATTGAGTCTTCAAGTGGCTCATTGGCTTTGACAGAAGAAGGAATTGCTTCTTACTATGCTGATGATTTTCACGGCAGGAAAACATCGAATGGCGAGATCTTCGATATGAACGGCATGACGGCGGCGCATCGCACACTGCCGTTTAACACGAAAGTTCAAGTAACAAATCTCCAGAGCGGAAAGTCTGTTATAGTGAGAATCAACGATCGAGGGCCCTTCAAAGACGATCGAATTATAGATCTCTCGTTAGCAGCTGCAAAAGCCGTCGAAATGATAGGTACAGGAACTGCTCGAGTACGATTGCAGGTTGTAGAGCTCGGCGATAAACTCAAAACGAGATAAGCTTATTAACCAAGTATGAAAAAATTAATATCCGAACAAGCGGTTATTGATGCATCCAAACGAGGAGAAAAAACGCTCATTGTTGATGAACATGTTATCGTTACCGATGCTGCTCGGGATAGAGCAAAGCAATTAGGAGTTCGTATACAGAAGAAAGCTGAGGAAAAAACTTCTACTACACCCTCGGCAGGTGCAAGTAGTGCTCAGTCACGTCAATCGCTTGGCTCGATTGCTATCGGCAGCGACCATGGAGGATTTCAGCTTAAGGAGCTATTGAAACCTTACCTTGAAACTTTAGGTTTCAAAATTGTTGATGTTGGTACCTATTCTGAGGAAGCATGTGATTATCCTGATTTTGCCTATGCAGTGGCAAGAACGGTCTCTCTGGGACATGCATCGAAAGGTATTATGATCGACGCCGTTGGTATTGCCTCAGCAATGGTTGCAAACAAGGTAAAAGGTGTTCGCGCTGCGTGCTGCACGGATGAATTTTCTGCTCGCAGCAGCAGAGAGCATAATGATGCTAATGTTCTCACACTTGGCGGACGAACGCTCGGCAGTGAACTTGCTAAGTCAATTGTGAAAGTTTGGCTCGAGACAAACTTTGGCGGAGGCAGACATCAGAAGCGAGTGGCGAAAATCACAGAAATTGAAGGTAGGTCCAATATTTCCGAATAAGTTGTTGATTTTCAATCCAATTTCAATACTTGTACTCGATTTCCCCGTTATATTTGTTTCAGCCGTTGTACATGAGAGATAGATCATATATCATTTTAAAGAAAATCCTTACTGTATACAGTAAATATTTTATTTATTCTGATTTGAAACGGACATTCATATATATGACAAGCTTATGCGCAATAACAGTCTTGATTCTCTCAAGCGCTTGCGAATGCATTGCTCCTCATTCGAAAAATGAGGAAGGGGTTAATTCCATCGTTCTTCATGACCAGCGAGATCGGTCATCACTGATAAATGATGCAGTAAAAAGCGACCTTCGGTATGTTGATAAGAAAATGGTTGTGAAGTATTCATTGAAATACAGAATTGACTACCGATTGATCTTAGCAATGATTAAGCAGGAATCTCGTTTTGATGATGGCGCGATAAGCTATCGTGGTGCCCAGGGTTTGATGCAGATAATGCCAGTGACCTATTCTGAAATATCAGAAGAAATTGGTATCCAAGACCCGTTTCTTCCGCATGAAAACCTCAATGCCGGTGTGTATTATGTTGCAAAACTAAGTGAGTTGTTTAAGGATGTTAAAGGTGATGACAATATCAGCCTTATGTTAGCTGCATATAATGCAGGACCTTCACGTATTTATGATGCTCAAGAACTTGCTGCGTATTTAGGCGAAGACCCCTATAGCTGGTCTTCTATCAGAAACATTCTGCCGTTGCTTTCTAAACGGTATTACTCGCTACATCATGCTGCATGGAATACCAGCCGACCTCCTAATGGTTACTACGGCAGTGCCCGCCAGACGATTCGATATGTTGAAAACATTATGAAGACATATCACGCCTATCGTCAACCCGCATAATTACATTTTTAGTGTGACGTGCTGACATAAGATATTTTTCTCTCGAAAATGGGGTGATTATCCTAAGACAATATGGGGTGATCACCTTATTTTTTCTTCTACCTTTGCTAAAAATTTCTTGACAACAAATAAAAAGCTTACTAAATTACATATAGAAGTTGCGGGGATGATTTCTCAAGGAAGGTATATTCTTCTCTTAGTTCTTTTCATAGCAGATATTCTTAGTTGAACCTCGTGGATGAGTGAGTGTAGGTAGTAAATCAAAAGGTCGAAGGCTCGTAACTAAAGATCGCTTGGAGGCGGTTCGATACCGTTACAGATGTCTTCGACCTTTCTATTATTGTAGTGATCAATATTCTATTGTTTAATCACCAACAACGAACAAACAGCTTTTATTATGGGAGGAGGATTGCGCTGGCGATCACGGTCGTCCAGAGACCATTCTTATCACCTTCGGCAGATTGTGTAATGTTATAGGTTTTAACAATCTTGCCGCTCATCTTGTAGAGCTTTTCTCGTTCATCCCAGCCTGTATCAGAATTGAATTCTACCCCAAGCGTTGTGGCAAGCATCGTTGCAGCAAGGTCCTCGGCATACTCACCGGCTTTCTCATCGGTTTCACCGTACGGATGATGTTCGGAAAGATATCCGTATTGTGAAGTATCGGCGGGGGTGGCGACACCAATCGATGCGGCGATGAGTCGGTTTGGCTCATTGGTGGCATTACGTGCCATGACTGCGAACGTGATTAGCCCGGGCTGCAGCGTCTTAAGCCCTTCTTCTGTCGGGATGCGCTTGCAGCCCGGCGGGTAGATGCTCGATACCGTGACGAGATTGCATTTCTCGATCTTCGCATCACGCAGCGCTAATTCAAACGACTGCAAATAATCTTTGTGGCGACCTACGCCCTTGGTGAAGAACATTCTTGATGGTACGTACACGTTAAACTCTCCTTACGATATGTTGGTATATGAAAATAAATTTGGATGTATATATTATCGGGCATAATCACGGCGAATCTGGCGCTCGGTATCTCGCTTCTTAATGGCTTCGCGTTTGTCGTACGACTTCTTGCCGCGGGCGAGACCGAGTTCGATTTTAACTATATTATTCTTGAAATACACTTTCAGCGGCACGAGCGTCAACCCCTTTTCCGTAATGTTGCCGATGAGCCGGAGAATTTCTTTCTTGTGTAGCAGCAGTTTCCGATCGCGCTTAGGGTCGTGGTTATTGATGTTGCCTTTCTCAAACGGACTGATGTGCATGCCGAGGAGCCACAACTCGCCATTTCTCAAGATGGCATACCCATCCTGCAAATTTGCGCTGCCTTGCCGCAGAGACTTGACTTCTGTCCCTTTTAAGACAATTCCTGCCTCGTAGCTATCGATGATAAAGTAATCGTGAAGGGCTTTCCGGTTGGTGACAACCTGCCTGACTGTGTCATTCAGGCGGACAACTTTTTCCTTCGAGTCTTCCGTGGTCATCGCAATAACGACATAATGGGAATAATGATACGGATTTTGAAGGGTAAATGCAATAGAATTTTTTTGCTGTCACCATGTTGACTTTTCCCTCGATTGTTTGTATCATTACCGCATAATTTCTTCCCTATCACTTCTTCAGGAGACAACAATGTCATCTACAAACTCGACAAAAACTGCATTTGATATGGCGCGGGAGAATTTTGCTACGGCTGCGGACGCACTTGGGCTCGATCCTAATATCAGAGAGATGATCGGCTATCCCGAACGCTGTCTTGTCGTTCATATTCCAGTAAAACTTGATAGCGGTAAAATTAAACGTTTCGAAGGTTACCGCGTACAATTTAACACTGCTCGCGGTCCAGCAAAAGGCGGCGTTCGTTATCATCCCAATGTGACACTTGACGAAGTCAAAGCACTTGCATGTTGGATGACATGGAAATGTGCGATTGTCAATATTCCGTACGGTGGAGCGAAAGGGGGAGTGGCATGCAATCCAAAAGAACTTTCAATGAGTGAGATAGAACATATCACTCGCCGCTACACAAGTGGTATCTCTCCTATCATCGGACCTGAGATTGATATTCCTGCGCCTGATGTGTATACAAACTCTCAGATCATGGCGTGGATGATGGACACGTACAGTATGACGAAAGGATACCCTGTCCTCGGCGTTGTCACAGGAAAACCGCTAAGCCTCGGTGGCTCGCTTGGTCGGAACGAAGCAACAGGGCGTGGAGTGAATTACACAATCCAAAGTGCATGTGAGTATCTCAACATCAAGCTTCGTGGCGCGCGCATTGTTGTGCAAGGATTTGGTAACGCCGGCTCCGTTGCTGCACACTTATTGGACTCAGCGCAGAACTATGTGGTTGCTGTGAGTGATTCGCGTGGCGCAATCTACAACAAGAATGGTCTCGATATACCGAAGCTCATTCTTCACAAAGAGAAAACTGGAAATGTCTTAGGCTTCCCAGCCGCCGAGAAGATTACTCCCGAAGAACTGCTCAAGTTAGAATGCGATATTCTTGTTCTCGCTGCATTGGAGAACTCTGTGACAAAAGACAATGCTGGTTCGATCAATACCAAGATTATCGCTGAAGCAGCAAACGGTCCGATTACACCCGAAGGAGATAGAGTCCTCGATAGCAAAGGCATCTTTATCATCCCCGATATTCTGTGCAACGCAGGTGGAGTAACAGTGTCATATTTCGAGTGGGTACAAAATGAGCAGCACATGTTCTGGACCGAAGACGATATATATAGTCGATTAGAGAAGATCATGAAATCAAGTTTCCGCGAAGTGTTGAAGCTGAGCCAGGATAGAAAAGTCCCGATGCGCATCGCTGCAACGATGCTCGGTGTCGGTCGTGTCGCTGAGGCAACGAGGCTGAGGGGGTTGTATCCGTAATAGATGCGTAGAGCGAAGTGCCTGTCCGAAAGCAGTCTGGCGGGTCACTTCGCTCTAGAAATACAATGCCCACCACGCCTCCAAGCGCGATGGGCTTCGCCCGACCCGACTTGAGTCGAGGTCGCATCGAAGACGGACTTTGTCGAGTTCGACAGAGTTGACCTTCATTTAACCTGCCTGACTGCGCCGTTCAGGCGGGTCCACAATTGCTGTAAATCTGAAATAAGCTATAGATTCTGGTCTGCCTACTGATCACTTACTACCGATATACTCAAGTATCAACGCTCCTTTTCCACCACAAAACGAACCCTGAGAGGAAAAGTACACCAGGCATCAATCCGCCAATAACATAGAGGATTTTGATAATATCGCCACCATAATTTCCGATGTGGAGTTGCCAAAATGCCGCGGTAAGGTTCTTAGGGAATTTTGTTTTCGTAATATCTACTGCTTCTATGACGTTGCCGTTTTGCGCATCAAGTATTACGTAGCTTGCATCTCCGCGCATGAGTTGTGAACTGTTTGCCATATTGCCATCAATCTCAATCGGGTCGTTCTTAATGAGTGGGATTGAGACGAAATCCGGTATGAATCCGGGTAAGATTTCCGTGCACTTCACAAGACAAGAATCAAGTGATACGGGAGTGCGAAATGTTTGTTGTTGCACCTCTAACTTCCAGGTGTTCGGGTTGAGCGTTGCCTTCATCATCCAAAAGCCGGTGAAGAAGATAACGATATTCATCAACAGCGACCATACTCCAATGTACAGATGTATTGAGCGGTAAAGGTGCTGTCCACTTTTCCATTTCAATGGGATCCTGAACATGAGCACGTTAAAAATGTTCTTTCCATAGATGAGCAGTCCGGTGATCATCGAAAGAAATATTGTCATCGACACCAGCGTGACGATAAGCATGCCTATTTTCCCTAAATGAAAACTATTATGAAAATACATCAGCCAGTGGATAAACGAGGTTGAGATATCATCGCAAAATCCTTCTCTCAGTATCTCGCCGGTATACGGGTGAACATCGACGATGTACAAGTTTCTCGTGTAATAATTCTCCCGAGGTTTTGTGAACGTAAATTCATACACCTCTCTGGCGCTCGCGGGTACGTCCATAGAACAAGATTTGAAATCTGCGCTGTATTTCCGGTAGACGATGTTGTAGACAGAATCTAATGATAGTCTATTTCCTTGCGGCTCGATAGTGTAAAGCGTAGGGTTGAGCCAGCGTTCAAGCGAGTTAGAGTAGACGAGAAGTGAACCACTCAGACCGATGAAAAGTAAAAACATACCGGCGGGCAAGCCAAGCCAACGATGGAGAGCAAGGAGAGAACGATTCATCTTCTTGATTTTATAACTTATGGTATTGAAAGGTCATGTTTCGAAGATATGAATTTATTGCGATTGAGCAAAAACGATAGGGAGAGTTCACATTATAGATGCTAGAGTGAGAGAAGAGACATTCTTTGACTTTTCCTTCACTATTTCATATATTTTTTCGTGAATTTACGGAGTTTCGACTTATTTCACATCGTTTGAGGGATGTTCCCTCTTTTTATTATTAACTCATGTTACGCACCGTGGGTGCGATATGTATATAGTTTTGAATACAAAACAGATGATTAGCTCCGTAGGAGCGATATTGGATCAAACATGCCGCCCCTACAGGGCTTAGAGAACCATCTTTGGATGATTCTAAATATATTTAGTCCCTGCGGGACTTTTTTAGAAATTCCATCATAGTAACAAATGAGTACGTTACAGCTAATAAGAAAAAAAATCCGAAATCTAAATTCTAAAAACCAAACTAAATGGTAGAACGACAATTTGATGTAGCAGTTATTGGCGGCGGTCCGGGCGGATATGTTGCAGCAATACGCGCCTCGCAATTAGGAATGAAAACAGCCGTCATAGAGCGTGATAAACTTGGCGGCGTGTGCCTCAACTGGGGCTGCATCCCGACAAAAGCTCTGCTCAAGAACGCAGAAATATTCAATCACTTCAAACATGCCGATGAGTGGGGAATTACGTATAAGGATTTGAAGTTCGATTTCCCCAAGATCATCGAGCGCAGTCGCAAGGTTGCGACGATCAACTCGAAAGGCGTTGAATATCTTTTTAAGAAAAATAAAATTGAACACATCTCTGGCTTTGGAAAATTAGTTGCAAAAGGGAAGATCGAAGTTAACAAAGAAGGCAAGTCAGTAGAAACTATCTCAGCAAAGCATATCATCATAGCAACCGGTGCACGACCGAGAACGCTGCCGAATGTGAAGATTGATGGTAAGCTGGTCATTTCAAGTACAGAGGCAATGCTTCTTCCACAAGTACCCAAATCGATGGTTGTCATAGGTGCGGGAGCAATCGGCGTTGAGTTTGCGTACTTCTATAATTCGTTTGGCACGAAAGTAACGATTGTAGAAATGATGCCGAACATCTTGCCAATTGAAGACAAAGAGATTTCCAAGCTGTTAGAAAGCAGTTTCAAGAAACAAGGCATTGAGATACTCACCGAAGCAAAAGTAGAAAGCGTTACTACGAGCAAAGATGTAAAAGTTGTCGTTACGACTAAAGAAGGTAAGAAGGAATTAAAATCAGATGTCACATTGATGGCAATAGGTGTGCAAGGCAATGTAGAAAACCTTGGGCTCGAAACATTAGGTGTAAAGGTAGAGAAAGGTTGGATTCAAGTTGATGATTTCAGTCGAACGAACGTGCAAGGAGTTTATGCCATCGGCGATGTTGCAGGTGCGCCATGGCTTGCACATGTTGCGTCACGGGAAGGTATCGTGTGTATAGAAGCGATTGCTGGACTTCATCCTCAGCCCATTGATTACGATAATATTCCCGGCTGTACGTACTGCCAGCCGCAAGTAGCAAGCTTGGGACTCACGGAAGAGAAGGCAATAGCTGAGGGCCATCAGATAAAGGTAGGGCGCTTCCCGTTCAGTGCAAGCGGCAAGGCACGCGCGATCGGAGAAACAGAAGGTGTCGTGAAATTAATTTTCGATGCGAAGTATGGTGAGTTGCTTGGCGCACACATTCTTGGCTCTGAGGCAACAGAAATGATTGCTGAGCTTGGTGTGGCAAAGTCGCTTGAGACGACAAAGTCTGGTATTGCCGGAACGATTCATGCTCACCCAACGCTCTCCGAAGCGATTATGGAAGCGGCGGAGAATGCGTATGGACATGCGATACATATTTGAAACAAATCCGAATTCCGAAATGCAAACACCCGAGCAAGATAAAATACTTAGTGTTGTTAATCTTCAAAGAACACGTTATAAATCCACATGGGATTTGCAACGACGGATTTTTGACAAGCGTGTTGCCGGTAAGTGTTCAGATGTTCTGCTGTTGAATGAACACGATCATGTCTACACACTCGGCAAGGGCAGCAATGACAATCATTTACTTGCAGCGAACGCTGAATTGAAAGCGAAGGGAATTGATGTTTTCCACAATGATCGCGGCGGCGATGTAACGTATCATGGTCCAGGACAGCTTGTGGGTTATCCAATTCTTGATCTCAATAATTATTATTTGGATATTCATCGTTATCTCCGAGATCTTGAAGAAGTCATTATTCGAACCTTAGCTGAGTATCGTATTACCGGACATCGTGATGAAAACTTCACCGGCGTTTGGGTCAGCAATGAAAAGATTGCCGCCATTGGAGTGAAAGTCAGCCACTGGGTAACTATGCACGGGTTTGCATTAAATGTCAATACCGACCTCTCATATTTTGATCGCATTATCCCGTGCGGCATTTTCCATAAAGGTGTGACATCACTTGAACGGCTCCTCGGAAGAAACGTGCTGATGAACGAAGTTTCTGAAAAAATCGCTGTTCATTTTGGTCGAGTATTTGGCGTGAACATTATTCATCAAGACTCACAGGAGTTTTTACAATCATTACCTGCTCTCAAGAGTGAACCAATAGAATCTCTCTCATGAAAAAAACAGAAACGGCTAACAAAACAGATAAGAAACGATCTAACGGACAAGCACAAAAAAAGCAAACTGCGATGCCGAAGCAACGTAATAATGGTGGAATGATTTCCAAAGAGAGACTCGTAGATGCTTACGGTACAATGTTCACCGCAAGAAAATCTGACGATAAGATTCTCCTGCTGCTGAAACAAGGGAAAGTATTTTTCCATATCGGCGGTTCGGGACATGAGGCTGTGCAAATTGCTACTGCATTTGCGATGAAGCCCGGATATGATTGGGCATATCCATATTATCGAGATTTACCATTTTCGTTAGCGTTCGGTTATACAGTTGAGGAAGTGTTTCTTGAAGCGCTTCATCGCGCAAAAGGTCCGAGCAGCGGCGGATTTGCAATGCCATTTCACTGGGGACATAAGCAATGGCGTATCATTTCACAATCGAGCCCAACGGGCACACAATATTTAGAAGCAGTTGGTACTGCAATGGGTGCGGTGAAGGAAGGCAACGATGAGGTAGTCTATGTTTCATCTGGTGAAGGTTCAACGAGTGAGGGCGAGTTTCATGAAGCAATCAACTGGGCTGCTCGCGAGAAACTACCTGTTATATTCTTAATTCAAGACAACAAGTATGCAATCTCTGTAACAAAGAAAGAGCAAACGGCAGCAAAATCCGTTTATCATCTCACAAGCGGTTTTGAAGGATTGAATCGCTATGAGGTTGACGGCTGCGATTTCCTTGCAAGTTACGAAGCTGCGGCGGATGCCGTTGCCAAGGCGCGAAAAGGCGAGGGACCGAGTTTGATTCTGGCACATACAGTTCGCCTGCTGCCGCATTCATCATCGGACGATCAGCGAAAATATAGGTCTGCGGAAGATCTTGACAACGATCGTGCGAAAGATCCGTTGCCACGATTTGAAAAATATCTTATCGAGAATAATATTCTTACTACGTCAAGTTTGAAACAACTTCAACAGGAAGTTCTCGACCGCATCGATAAGGCGGCGGAATTGGCAGAAGCTGAGCCGGAACAAGATGTGGAAAATTTATTGAAACATGTGTATTCGCCCAATATCATTATTCCCAGAGAAGGTTTTCTCGAACCCGAACATAGGGGCGAGAAGATCGTATTGGTTGATGCGATCAACCATGCCATGGTGGAGGAGATGGAGAGAAATCCAAAGATGCTCATCTATGGTGAAGACGTTGCAGGAGATAAAGGTGGTGTGTTCACAGCGACCAAAGGATTGACAAAGAAATTTGGGTGGGAGCGTGTTTTTAATTCGCCTCTCGCCGAGGCGAGCATCATCGGTACAGCATTAGGACTTGCGTTACGAGGATTCAAACCATGCGTTGAGATTCAATTCGGTGATTATATTTGGCCCGCCTTTATGCAGCTTCGCGATGAGGTTGCGATGCTGCGTTTTCGTTCGAACAATGATTGGTCGTGCCCGATGGTTGTGCGCGTGGCGGTTGGCGGTTATATCCACGGCGGATTATACCACAGCCAAAGCATCGATGGATTCTTTACACACGTTCCGGGGCTTCGAGTGGTAATGCCATCGAACGCCGCTGACGCAAAAGGATTGCTCAAGACTGCGTGTCGATCTGAAGACCCCGTAATTTTCTGTGAGCATAAGGGATTGTATCGTGCAAGTTTCGCGACGACACCCGAACCTGATGCTGATTACTGTTTGCCATTTGGTGTTGCAAAAACAGTACGCGGAGGAAGCGATATCTCAGTGATTACATGGGGCATGATGGTACAGCGTTCACTCGAAGCTGCACGAAAGTTAGAAGATAAAGGTACAAGTGTTGAAGTCATTGATCTCCGCACGCTTAATCCTTTGGATATCGATTCGATAATGACGAGTGTAAGGAAAACCGGAAAGGTGCTCATCGTTCACGAAGACACGTTGACAGGCGGCTTTGGCGCAGAGATTGCGGCAATACTCTCAAGTGAGGCGTTTACGATATTGGATGCCCCAATTAAACGTGTCGCTGCAAAAGATGCACCGGTTCCCTACGGTCCGACGTTAGAGAACGCGATGCTGCCGCAGACGAATGATATCGTTTCAGCATTGGAACAACTTGCTGCCTTCTAATGAACAATAAATCGTTAGAGTTAAAAAAGAATTATAGGATTCGCTATTCTAATGTTCGTGAAATATTGAATAATGAAGATCCTATAGGACTTCAAGCGGCTGGTTGTCCTAAAGATGAATATGATCCTGAAATATCAAGTATTTTGCCGAAGATAGATTCTTGCAATACTGTAGAAGAAATGCAAGAGATGATTCATAAAGAATTTGTTTCTTTGTTCGATGATTCTACCGCAGGACCAGTAGAGCGGTATAAAAAGATTGCAGAGCAAATTTTTAAATTGAGAGTCAAGAATTAAGAATCAATGGCAATAACTGCTAAATCAAAAAAAATAATCAAATCTGCTGAAGGACTTCAACACAACTCCGGTTTGAAGAATGACGAACTACTTAAACTCTACTACTACATGCGACTCATGCGCGAGTTTGAGGATACAATCTTACGGTTATATCAACAGGGAAAGATTGTCGGAGGCGCGTATTCTGGTAATGGCAATGAGGCTACTGCAGTCGGTAGCGCATATGCGCTGGAGAAGAAAGATTATTTATTTCCGTTGCATCGCGATATGGGTGCGCATATGGTCAAAGGGCAGTCGGTGCTTAACCTGATGTTGCAGCATCTTGGTAGAGACACAAGTTTAACACGGGGGCGAGATGGTACCGGGCATTACTCCGATCCTTCACTGAAAATTTATGGCAATATCAGTCATCTCGGTGCGATGGTGCCAGTTGCATGTGGTGCAGCCCTTGCATCAAAGTTAAGAAAGGAAAACGCAGTTGCGATGACCTACATTGGCGACGGCGGTGCAAGTGTTGGTGAAGTGCACGAAGGTCTCTGTATGGCTTCAGTAATGCGGCTGCCACTGATCCTCATCATCGAGAATAATCAATATGCCTACTCCACACCGATCTCAAAACAATTTATCGTTGATCAGCTTTCAAAACGAGCTGTCGGGTACGGTATTCCCGGCATAACCGTTGACGGCACAGATGTGCTTGAAGTGTATCGTGTTTGTAAAGCGGCTGTTGACAGAGCGCGAAAAGGAGATGGACCTACAATTATCGAATCCGTTACAATGCGGATGCACGGACATGCCGCACATGATAATTCCTGGTATGTTCCAAAGAAGCTTTTTGCTGAGTGGAAGAAGAAAGATCCGATTGAACGTTTCGAGAAACTTCTTTTAACCAACAATATTCTTAATGATAAGAAGCGTGAAAGCATTGTAAAGGATATACAGAAAGAAATAGAGGATGCTATGCAAACCGCTCTCGATTGCCCATATCCCAAACCTGAGGAAGCAGCAGAAGGAGTTTATGCGCAATAAATTCATGGCTCATATCGCACATCTCATATCGCGTATCTAACATGGCAAGAACCCTGACATACATCGAGGCAATCAGCGAGGGCTTGCGTGAAGAAATGCAGCGTGACAAGTCAGTGTTTCTTCTTGGCGAAGACATCGGCAGTTATGGTGGTGCATTCAAAGTGACCAAGGGATTTGTAGAAGAGTTCGGCGATGAGAGAGTCATTGACACAGTGTTAGGTGAAGCGGCAATCATCGGTGCAGCAAGCGGTGCGGCGCTTGTAGGCATGAGGCCTGTGGCTGAGATGCAGTTTTCAGATTTTGTCAGCAACGGATTTAATCAACTGGTAAACATTTCGGCAAAATATCATTACAGAAATTTTGTTCCCATACCGTTGGTCGTTCGACTGCCATCCGGCGGTGGAATAAAAGGCGGACCTTTTCATTCAATTAATCCTGAAGCGTGGTTCTTTCATGTTCCCGGATTGAAGCTTGTGGCCCCATCTACGCCCTATGATGCTAAGGGGTTAATTAAAGCGGCAATTCGTGATCTGAACCCTGTGTTATACTTTGAGCACAAATATTTGTATCGTCATGCAAAAGGAGAAGTTCCTGATGGTGAGTATATTGTTCCCATTGGAAAAGCCGATGTGAAACGTGAAGGCAGTGATATCTCAGTGATCACGTATGGAACCGGAGTGCCTTGGTCGCTTGAAGCTGCTGAAGCGCTCGCACATGAACATGTTGATGTAGAAGTTGTTGATTTGCGTTCGTTATGTCCTTTTGATAAGGAAGCCGTTTTGAATTCCGTGAAGAAGACAGGCAAAGTATTGATTGTTCATGAAGACACACTGACGGGCGGCATCGGCGGAGAAATTGCAGCAATTATTTCAGAACATGCTTTTGAATATCTCGATGCACCGATTAAACGTCTTGCTTCGCTCGATACCCCTGTACCCTATGCGCCAACATTGGAAGAATACTTTTTACCCAATGCTATAAAGGTTAAAAATGCACTTCGAGAGTTGGCGGTATATTGAAATGGTCAAGAACAATAAAATATTGAAACAATTTGAGGATGAGTTGTCACGCAATTCAAAAGCAGGCTATATATATAATGTGAAGATAGCAAACTCTCTATTACGATATGCAAAGAAGTTAGGGAAATTTCCTCCAAAGAACCTATTGGAAGGAATTGAAGTTGATATCAGGTTTGCAAAAGCAATAAATAGTGTTCGGTAAGGTTGTTAAACGAAAGCAGGGTACTTGATACAGCAGCTACTCCTTACATTCAACGATGGTTGAAAGAATTTCAAGAAATTCTTAATATTTCGTTAGTTAACAAATTTCAACAACTCATCAGTAACTCGAATAAGAAATCACATTATAATAAATAGTGAGAACATACTATGTCTAAAATTGAAGTCGTCATGCCGCAGCTCGGTGAAAGTCTCACCGAAGGTACAATTATCAAATGGTACAAGAAGCCGGGCGAGAAAGTCAAGAAAGATGAAACTCTTCTTGAGATCAGTACCGATAAAGTCGATTCGGAAATTCCGTCGCCGGCAACTGGTATTGTAACAAAACTGCTCTTCAGTGAGCAGCAAACAGTGGCAATACGTACAGTCATAGCAGAAATCGACACGGATGAGTCGGCAACTGTATCTTCGGAAACACCAAAATTTGCAGCATCAGCAATTCCGAAACCTGCAATAGTGCAGGAAGTGAAAGCTCAGATTCCGGTTCAGCAACCTGTTGTGTCGCAGCAATCACAATCCAGCGGCAGGTTCTATTCGCCATTAGTGTTGAACATCGCACGTGAAGAGGGAATATCGATGGTTGAACTTGAACGCATTCCCGGCACAGGCGAAGGTGGGAGAGTATCAAAGAAAGATATTCTTGCTTATGTCGATGCTAAGAAGAAGGGAGTACCTATGCCCGCAACAATGCCATCTTCCTCTTCGGCACCAATGGCAGCACCGCCACGTATCGAGAACCAGCTCAAGCATATCGAAAGCGGTGATGTTGCAAAGAAATATCCTATGCCTGAGTATGAGATTCTGCAAATGAGTAATCTCATTCAGAAAATGGCAGACCACATGGTGAAGAGCAAGCTGACTTCGCCGCATGTGTATGAAGTTCATGAGTGCGATATGACGAAAGTGGATATCGTTCGTCGCCGGAATGCTGACGCGTTTGAAAAGCGCGAAGGCTTCAAGCTGACCTACATGCCGTTTATCTGTGATGCGGTTGTACAGGCGTTGAAGCAGTTCCCGTTGGTCAATGCACAAATCGAAGGCGATAAGATTATCATCAAGAAATTTGTGAACCTCGGAATTGCCGTTGCGACAGAAACCGGATTGATTGTTCCTGTGATCAAGAATGCCGATGAAAAGAATTTTACCGGTCTTGCACGCGGCGTGAATGATCTTGCAGTCCGTGCACGCACAAAGAAGCTGGCTCTCTCTGATATTGAAGGCGGCTCATTCACGATAACGAATTACGGCGGCTTCGGTGCGATGATAGGCACACCAATCATTAACCAGCCACAGGTTGCAATTCTTGGCATTGGAACAATCAAGAAACGTCCGGTGGTCATCAATGATGCGATTGCCATTCGCTCGATTTCGTATTTCACACTTTCATTCGATCACCGTATCATTGATGGAGCATTGGGTGGAAGTTTTCTGAGTGCTGTTATCAATCAACTTGAAAGTGTTGACGAAAAATTTACAGTTTAACGTGAATAGCCACTAAGTCGCAATGACACTAAGAGATTTTTTTATCTTCGTGTCTTTGTGGCAAAAAGTTAATTTAGAATGGAATTTGTCATCCAAGAAATATCGAAAGCTGGTCCCGTAGCAAATACACCTTATCAACGCAGGCCGGATTGGTTGAAGGCTCGTATTCCAGGAGGGGAAAATTACGCTCGACTGAAAGACATCATCGATACACGCAGCCTCCACACCGTCTGTCAGGAAGCGCGATGCCCGAACATGGGAGAATGTTGGAATAACGGCACGGCAACGTTCATGATCCTTGGTGATGTCTGCACCCGAAGCTGTGGATTTTGTGCAGTGAAGACCGGCAAGCCAATTGAGCTCGATGCCGATGAGCCACGACGTGTTGCTGAGGCAGTACAGCTTCTTGGGCTTCGTCACGCTGTCATCACTTCCGTGAATCGTGATGAGTTGTATGACGGCGGTGCTCAGATTTTTGCTGAAACGATTCGTCAGGTTCGTGCCATAAATCCTGAAACGAAGATCGAGGTACTTATCCCGGATTTCAAAGGGGATGAGTTTGCACTGGATATCGTGTTGGATGCGTTTCCAGACATTCTTAACCATAACACTGAAACGGTTCCTCGTTTGTATCATCGCGTTCGCCCACAAGCGCAGTATGATAGAACTCTGCTACTGCTTGAACGTGCAAAGCGACGTGGCTTTCTTACCAAAACGGGACTCATGCTCGGTCTCGGTGAAGAGATTGACGAAGTTATCACTGTCATGAAAGACTTGCGAGAAGTACATTGTGATATTCTTACTCTCGGTCAATATCTCCAGCCAACGAAGGAGCATTTACCAGTAGAGCGATTCGTTCATCCTGATGAATTCGCAATGCTGAAGAAGGCTGGGCTTGATATGGGATTCAAGCACGTCGAATCAGGACCGCTGGTGAGGAGTTCGTATCATGCAGAACAGCAGGTGTGAGGATGCTATTTGCAAGCGCTTAGACAATTCCCTAAACGGATAAACGAAAGAAAATAATCTATATGAGAAATTTTTGCAAACTACTTTTGCTTTTATTGACAAGTTGGTCAGCATCAGCGCAACAACAAGCAAATCCCGACAGTCTCTATAATATTCAAGACAGTGTTCTCATTAAGACAAGGGACGGACATTTCATTTCATCAACAATAGTTATGAAAAAGGGAAACACTCCCCCACTTCCTGCCATTCTTTTTTACACAACCTATTATCAAGGTGCCGGTGATTCGTTTTTTGGAAAAATGTCTGCCGATAAAGACTATGTTGGCATCGTTGCATACTCCCGCGGCATTCGGACCAATCTTGATGAGTATTTCCCTTATGAACACGATGGCACCGATGTGTATGATGTTATTGACTGGATAAATAAGCAGCCCTGGTGCGATGGACAAGTTGGAATGTTTGGAGGAAGCTATACAGGGTTTGTGCAATGGTCAACGGTAAAAAAAATACATCCTGCACTGAAAACGATCGTTCCGCAAGTAGCGGTAATGCCCGGCTTTGATTCTCCGATGGAAAACAACGTTCCACAATGGCTTGCTTTAGGCTGGTCAAATAACATATTGAATTACAAACCACTGCCAAATGATTTAAACGAAACCTGGTATGACAAAGGAACTTCCTATCGCACATTGGACAGTCTTGCAGGGCAACCCAACAACATATTTCAGCAATGGCTCCGGCATCCGGACTATGACAGCTACTGGAAATCGTTAGTACCTTCGCCTGCAGAATATGCAAACATCAACATCCCGATTCTTTGTACGACAGGTTACTTTGATGGGTCACAAATCGGCGCGTTGGAATACGTTAAACAGTATTCCAAGTACAACAAGAATCCGAATCTCTATTTTGTAATCGGTCCTTATGACCATTGGGGTGCACAGCGAGGAAAGCCTGCAGACACCTTGATGGGTTACAGCATTGATCCGGTTGCAAAAATGAGCATGCGTGGATTGGCATTCCAATGGTTTGATTATATCTTAAAAGGCAAAGAGAAGCCTGAAATTTTGAAAGATAAAATCAATTACGAAATAATGGAAGCCAATGAATGGAAACACGCGTCATCGTTGGAGACAATGAGTAACGATACACTTACATTTTATTTAAGTGATGCTAAAGAGGGAGATCGTTATTCTCTGGCAACTCAACAACCCAAAGAGAGAAATGTTCTCAACCAGACTGTCGATTTTAACGACCGAACGACTCAAAATAATTATTATTCACCGGTCATCATTAACGATTCATTGGATGTGAGTAACGGGGTGCTCTTTGCAACAGCACCTTTTGCCAAAACATTTTCTATTAGTGGTTGCTTTTTCGGTACGCTGGTTACTTCCATCAATAAAAGGGATATGGACGTATCGATTGCTTTTTATGAACAAATGCCTCAAGGAAAATACTTCTACCTGACAAGATATTTAGGTCGGGCAAGCTATGCAAAAGACAATACTCGAAGAGAATTACTGGAACTGAATAAGGGAGCGACGATCCCCATTAACGAGACACGAATGGTTTGCAAGCAAATCAGCCAAGGCAGCAGATTGGTAATCATTCTGAATGTCAATAAACATCCCTTCGAAGAAATTAATTATGGAACGGGAAAAGATGTGCACGATGAGACGATTGCGGATGCACAAGAGCCCTTACACGTAAAATGGTACAACGACAGCTTTATTAAAATTCCGATTTGGAAAGATTACAAATGAAAACAAAAACGCCTGCGCCTAATGAGGGCTTGCTAACAATGGCGGCTGATCTGCGTAAATAAGCTTGGCTGCTTCTAATAAACTTTTAACAAAAACAGTATCTTCTGTTGAGAAAACAAAATAGGTCATTAACAAATAATTCACACTCGTATTAACTTTCAGAGGAGAACTTATATGCGTAGTACAATTCTTGCGGTGATTGTTGTGATTATCGCAGCTACACTGAGCGCAGGCACACCGCCAAACGAAACGAAGAGCACACCTGCATTCGATAAACTCAAGTCGCTTGTCGGCACGTGGCAAGGGAAAGATGAGGAAGGAAAACCGGTCACCATATCGTACAAGATTGTTTCTGCCGGATCCTCGATTATGGAGACACTCGACATGGCTGATAACAAAGAAATGATGATTACCATGTATCATCTCGATGGCAGCAAAATTATGATGACCCACTACTGTTCAATGGGCAACCAGCCACGTATGCGTGCTGAGAAAATGTCAAGCGACGGCAAGACGATCAATTTCAAATTTGTCGACGGGACAAATCTTGATAAAGCCAAAGACAGTTACATGAACAAGCTTGTTTTTACGTTCAAAGATGCCGACCACTTTTCTCAGCAGTGGACAATGAGAATGGCAGAGAACAAAGAGCATCCCGCGATGTTCGAGTTCGAGCGCGCCAAGTAGTTTTTCAGATGCAAGACAATGCCGGGTCTCATGATTCGGCATCATTGTTTAAGGTATTGAGGCGGTTTATTTTTTAATAATCTCAATCAACGCTTCAAGCGCTTTCGGATTTTCATGCTGACCTAACCAGAAGATCGCTTCCTTCCGAATTTTTGGATTCTATTGTGTTGGTGTAACATTATGTACCAAGACGCAACATACGCCGAAAAAGATTACAAGGCAAGCGCGAAAAAAGATATTAACAAATATCCTTGGTTTGAGTAACAAACTACAACCAAAACTTGAATCCTTCGTACAATTAGCATATACTATGGATTCAAATGCCGACAAACACCTCTACCACGCCTGAAGAACCGAAGATAGGACAGGTTCTGCGCGATGATTTTCGTCGTGTCAATTTCAAGCGCACACTGCCTAAGGATTATGCTGAGCTAAAAGAATTCTTCATCGATGATGCACGTAAAACCCGCCTCAGCGAGATGAATCGTGTGAAGCGCTGGCTCTACACTGGTGCATGGCTCCTGAAATCTCTTTTCTTAAAGCTCACACCCGCTCGCCGGGCATTGTTTACTATCGGTATCATATCGTTGCTTATCTCTAACAGCTTCGATTGCAGCAATGGCAATGTGAATATCGAAATTCGTACCAGCATTTTGACAAGCATGATATTGCTGTTTATCCTGATGCTTGAGCTCAAAGACAAGCTGATTGCACACAGCGAGTTGGAAGAGGGCAAGGCTGTCCAGGCTGCATTGATGCCGGAGAAGAGTCCGCATGTTTCGGGATGGTCGCTCTTCCTTTTCACAAAAACGGCAAATGAAGTAGGAGGCGATTTAGTGGACTTCCAGCAAATAGGAACTGATCGGTACATCGTGTCGTTAGCCGATGTTGCTGGAAAAGGATTGAAGGCAGCGCTCGTAACGGCAAAACTTCAGTCAACGCTGAGAGCGATTGCTCCTGAGAGTACTTCACTCAGTCAGCTTGCAACAAAAATCAATGCAGTCCTTCATCGCGACACTATACGGACAATGTTTGCATCGTTGGTTTGTATCGAGTTTGCACCTGAATCCGGTCTCGTACGTCTCATCAATGCTGGTCACCTGCCACCTGTACATGTAACGGCGTCTGGAATAAAGGAAATGAGCAAGGGAGATCCGGCAATAGGCATTTTTCCGGAAGTAAGTTACACAGAGCAACAATTGGAGCTTCAGCGAGGAGATACACTGCTTGTATACTCCGATGGTCTTCCGGATGCGAAAAACGTGAACGGGGAATTTTTTGGTACTACCAGACTGTTCGATATTCTGCAGCGGTCAAGCGGACTTGCTTCTGATGAGATAGCAGAACATATTCTCTCATCAGTAAATCATTTTATCGGAGAAGCAAAGGTGTATGACGATCTCTCCATGATCGTCATGAAAAGAATTATGTAACTCGTTAACATTTACAATGTATCAATAATCATATTCGGAAGGAATCCATCATGAAACGCATTGGTATTTTCTCCATTGTTATTATCCTCATCATTCTTGCACAGGCATTCGTGACTGCCGGCGAAAAAGCTCCTGTCTTAGTTACACCAGAATGGCTCGCCGCGCATTTGAACGATCCTGATTTAGTCATTCTCAACCTCGGGCAGAGCGCCCGCGATTACCGTCGCGGACACATCCCCGGTGCGCGATTTCTGTGGATGAGTTCGATAGCTGCATCGAACCCCGAACTGAGCTTTGAGTTAGTACCTGTTGAACAGCTCGATACGCTGTTCGAGGGTCTGGGTGTCTCGAACGATTCCCGTATAGTTCTTTATGGCGTTAACGTGAGCCCGACGGCACGCGCATATATCACACTCGACTATTTAGGTATGGGTGATCGCACCTCAATCCTCGATGGAGGCATTGACGCATGGAAGGCGGCAGGCCACCCGGTAACATTGGAATCTTCGAGCTACAAACGCGGCTCGTTTACTCCGCGTGTAAAAAATGATGCTATCGTCGATGTTGAATATATGAAGTCGCATATGAATACGAATGGTGTTACGATTGTCGATGCACGCGCACCGCAATTCTATAACGGTGTCGGCGGTGGATTTCCTCGCCCCGGACGCATCCCCGGTGCACATAATTTATATTACACTACTCTCTTAGATAGCACAAACAAATATCTTCCTCTCGACTCCATCAAAGCGAAGTTTGCTGCTGCAGGGATTCACCCGGACCAAGAAATTATCACCTATTGCCACGTTGGACAAACTGCAAGTACTGTGTATCTCGGAGCCAAACAGTTGGGATACAAAGTTCATCTCTATGATGGCTCGTTTGAAGATTGGAGTGGAAGAGACGAACTGCCTATCTACATTGAAGCGAAGAAGGATTCTGTAAAGAAATAAAAAAGACAGACATCCGTCAACCTCTGTGCGTTGCAGTCGGTCTAATCTTTGCAAGTAATTATAGTGCACAGCGTATCATTAGGCTACATACAGCTATCATCTTAGTTTAATAAGCCCATCATGAGGAGTAATCTATGTACATTCGTTCCGCTCGCTGGTTCTACGCAATCATACTCACATTTGTACTCAACAGTGTTCTCTTTCCACAAGAAAAGCTTATGGATTCACCGCAGGGGAAAATCGTTCAGGCATACATTGAAGCTTTTAACAGCGGTGATGAAGGGAAGATGAGAACATTCTTTCTTGAAAACATCTCTAAGGAGGGACTAGCCCAGCGACCCGCTGAGGCTCGTCTCGAGCGTTACCGCATGATGAAGACGGAAATGCAGTCGCTGAAGCTTGAGAAGGTTCTGTCAGTTGAACATCAGAAGATAGCAGTTCTTCTTGAAAACGGGAAGAAGGAAAAATTCACGTATATCTTCGAGTTCGAGGAAAACCCTCCTTATAAACTTGAAACAATCGCAGTAGAGATGGGTGAAATGTCGTTGCCGTCCGGTCCTCCGCTTACTCGAGTTGAAGCTGTTGCAGAGATCGAACAACTCCTTGCAGCACAGGTGCAGGCAGATCAGTTTTCAGGAACGGTGCTTGTTGTCAAAGACAGCGATGTGTTAGTGAAAAAGGCATACGGTTTTGCTGATAAGCGCTATCAAGTTCCAAATCAACTTGATACAAAATATAACCTTGGGTCCATCAATAAGTTTTTCACGCGTGTTGCAATCGGACAGTTGATGCAGCCAGGGAAACTCTCGTTAGATGATTTGGTAGTAAAACATTTTCCAGAGTATCCCAATAAAGAGGTAGCCGAGAAAGTGAAGATCAAGAACCTCTTAGAGATGAGTTCCGGAATGGGCGATTTCTTCGGGAAAAAGTTTGAGGAGACTCCCAAAAATGAAATCCGATCACTCAAGGATTATCTACCTTTTTTTGTGGATGATGCTCTTCTCTTCGAACCGGGGAGCCAGCGGCGTTACTCTAATGTAGGCTATATTCTCTTAGGCTTAATTATCGAGAAAGTCACAGGCAAGGATTATTATCAGTACATGAAAGAGAATGTTTTTCTTCCTGCCGGAATGAAGAATACTGACTGGTACGAAATGGATGCAGTTGTCTCGAACATCGCAACCGGTTATGAGCATGCTGAAGGAACAAATGGTGATTGGGTAAGCAATATTTATTCTGCTCCTGCGCGAGGAAGCTCGGCGGGAGGAGGATATTCTACCGTTGACGATCTCTACAGTTTTGTTCAAGCGATGCAGGAAGGAAAAATTCTTTCACCATCGTATGTTGCCTGGCTTCTTACAGGCCAACTTCTTCCAAACCCGCCATCTTTGCCATATAAACGAGGAGGAATCGGAGTTGCGGGAGGTGCAAATGGTATCAATGCTGTTTTTGATTATGAAGCGGATACAAATACTATCCTGGTTGTTCTCGCAAACTACGATCCGCCGGCGGCAGAAGGAGTTGCGAGAGCGATTCGGGGATTCGTAGCAAGAATAAAGTAACTATTTTCTCCGAGGAATTGATCTATCATGAGATCGTTCGTACTTTGTCTGAGTAGTGGTTTCTTCCGGATGTCCACTTGGGCGTTTATCTTCCGGTGTCATGAGATAGAGAATCCATTCCTTAAGTAGTTTGAGCGGTTTCGTTTTTTGGAGAAATCCATCATTATTTGTGCTCGTTACAGCATTTAAGGTATACAGATCGCTGTAAGCTGAAACAAAGAGAAATGGGATTGTTTTATATTCAGGCATTTCTCTCAATTTAGTATGAAACTTAAGCCCATCCATGACAGGCATATATACATCGGAAATAATGCAGTCGACTTTGGCTTCGCCGAGCCGTTGTAGTGCATCTTGTCCATCAGATGCGGTAAGCACGGACCAGCCTTCCATTCTGAGGAATGTTTCAAGCATTTGTCGATAGGTGGGCTCGTCATCAACAATAAGAATATTCATATAATATTCTCATATACTAACATATTCTTGTTTGATGAAGCATCATATCTTTATTCCTTCCAGAAGGTACAATCTTCTTAGAAAAGATACAAGTCATGAGGTGCGTGCCGTTCAAATGGGAAAAGGGGGAATTAAACCGCAGGTGAGAATAAAATATTTTTGCCTATTTCATAAATTTTCGTTACTTTGTAATACTTTATATCCCGCATGAGGCGGGATTTATTATAATCCCCTCAATATTCATCAAAATCAAGGATTTTTAAGTGGCGTTAGCACAACGTTTAACACACTCGTTCAAAGAGAGCGAAGTTGAAAAGAAATGGTTTATCGTAGATGTATCGGGCAAGACTCTAGGCCGAGTCGCAAGTAAAATAGCCCATGTACTCAGAGGTAAACATAAACCTGTCTTTACTCCGAATGCGGATTGCGGCGATTTTGTTGTAGTCGTTAATGCAGACAAAGTGAAGGTCACGGGAAAACGAGTAGATTTGAAGACCTACTTTAGCTATACCGGATATCCGGGTGGAGCAACAGTTGAGTCGTTCAAAGAGCTGATGAAGACAAAACCTGAGCGCGTCATGGAACATGCTGTGAAAGGGATGATTCCACATAATCGTCTCGGTGCTCAAATTATTAAGAAGCTCAAAGTGTATCGTGGTGCAGTTCACCCGCATGCTGCTCAAAAACCAGAACCATTGAATGTTTAAGGATTGACAATGATTACACACACGCATCCCATTATTACTACCGGCAGACGTAAGACATCGGTAGCACGCATCACACTGCGACCCGGAACCGGTGAAGTGAAAGTTAATAATAAAAAGCTTCATGACTATTTCGGCGTTGAACAGCTGCGGAACGATGTTCTTTCTCCTTTTATTGTTACAGAGACATCAGGGAAATACGATGTTGATGCTAATGTGAACGGTGGAGGATTAACAGGGCAGGCAGGTGCAATTCGTCTCGGTATCTCGCGTGCTTTAGTCGAGGTAAATAGTGAGCTGCGTTCAAAGCTGCGTGCGAATGACATGATGACCCGCGACCCGCGAATGGTAGAACGTAAAAAATACGGTCAGCGTAAAGCTCGCAAGAGATTCCAATTCTCCAAGAGATAATTTGTAGTATATTATCGATGTTTGCTGTGCACATTTGCAAGGTTATCGATAACCAAGTTTCAAAGTAAATCATACATACTTTCCGATTTTTTCGGCAGTGTGGCGCCTCGGCGCCATTCCGGAAAAAGATGACGAGAGTAGAAGAATCAACTAACATAGGAGCAATATTCACATGCCACACGTAGAATTGGCAGACCTGCTTAACGCAGGTTCGCATTTCGGTCACCTCACACGCCGTTGGAATCCGAAGATGAAACCGTACATCTTCATGGAGCGCAATGGCATTCATATCATCGACCTTAAAAAAACTCAAGAACTGTTATCAGCAGCGTGCAATGCAATGTCACATGTAGTTGCAGAAGGAAAACGCGTCTTGTTTGTCGGGACAAAAAAACAGGCAGGTGGCGTTATTCAAGAAGAAGCGAAACGCTGTAAGCAGTTTTACGTTTCAGAGCGATGGCTGGGAGGTATGCTAACGAATTTCTCAACGATTCGTAAGAGCGTAAAGCGACTGACGAACATCGAGAAAATGGAAACAGATGGTACCTACGATAAAATTACCAAGAAAGAAACGTTGGTATTGGACCGTGAGAAGGAAAAACTGCAAGGTGTTCTCTCCGGTGTCGTTGAGATGACGAGACTTCCCGGTGCGTTGTTCGTTGTCGATATCAAGAAAGAGGAAATTGCAGTGAAGGAAGCAAGGCGTTTGGGAATTCCAGTGTTTGCTATAGTTGACACAAATTGCGATCCAACGACTGTCGATTTTCCTATTCCTGCAAATGATGATGCAATCAAGTCTATTCAGACAGTTACAAAATTCATTGCAGATGCTGTGATCGAAGGCCTGGAACGCAACTCGGCACACCGTGAAGGAGCTGATACAACTGAAAGCGTTGCTGAGGAAAACATAGCACATCAAAGATAATATAGACACCGATACGAAAGGATTTTTAGAAATATCTATGGAAATTACATCTGACAAAGTTAAAGAACTCCGTGATAAAACGGGCGCCGGAATGATGGACTGTAAGAAGGCACTTACCGAGTCCGGGGGCAATCTCGAAAAGGCAATTGATTACCTACGCAAAAAAGGAGCCGCAACTGCTGAGAAACGAGCAGATCGTGCAACCAATCAAGGTCAGATCGAAGCATATATCCATGCTGGTGGTAGAATAGGTTCGATGATTGAAGTCAACTGCGAGACGGATTTCGTTGCGAAGACCGACGATTTCAAAAACCTTGCACGGGATATTGCCATGCAGATCGCTGCAATGAATCCGCAGTATATTGCTCGTGAGGAAGTGACACAGTCGACACTTGATCATGAATTAGAAATTTATCGCACTCAGGCACGCAATGAAAATAAGCCTGAGCAGGTTATCGAAAAAATTGCTGTTGGGAAACTCGAGAAATTTTTTCAAGAAGTTTGCCTGCTAGAACAGACATTCATTAAAGATTCAGGGAAGACCATTAAAGATTTGATTCTCGATATGACATCCAAAACAGGAGAAAAAATCACTGTTCGACGTTTTAAGAGATTCCATCTTGGCGAGAATGAATCATAACAATCATAAAAGGGTCTCAGGAAACTGAGACCTTTTTTCTATCTAAAGCAATATGAAATCTCGGTTGAAATATAAACGCATTCTTCTTAAGGTGAGCGGTGAAGCGCTCATGGGAGAGAAAGAGTTTGGCATAGATTCAAAAGTCCTGCAGCGTTATGCCAAAGAGATTCAGAGTGTTATTAAAGCAGGAGTAGAAATTGGTATTGTGATCGGCGGAGGCAACATTTACCGTGGTGTCGAGAACTCATCCGATGGTATCGATAAAGTGACCGGCGATTACATGGGCATGCTGGCAACGATGATTAACGGATTAGCACTGCAAAGTGCGCTCGAAGACTGTGGTGTCTTTACGCGCCTCTTAACGCCAATCAAGATGGAGGAGATTGCAGAGCCATTTATTCGTCGCCGCGCTGTTCGCCATTTAGAAAAAAGGAGAGTTGTTATCTTCGGTTCCGGCACAGGGAATCCGTATTTTACGACAGACACAGCAGCCGCATTACGAGCGCTTGAAATAAAGGCAGATGTCATTATCAAAGGAACTCGTGTCGATGGCGTGTATAACGCAGATCCCGAAAAAAATCCCAAGGCAAAGAAATTCAAAGAAATTTCGTATGCTGAAGTGTTGAAGAAAGATCTCAAGGTTATGGATTTGACTGCTATTACTCTTTGCAAAGAGAATACGCTGCCGATCATCGTATTTAACATGAATCAATCAGGCAGTATGTTGCGCCTATTGAAAGGAGAGAATATAGGAACTCTCGTGTCATCTCTTCCTTCCTCATCAAAAAACAAACGAACATAGTTCATCAATCTTGTCAAACATCTAATAAGGGCAAGCATGATCAAAGAAATTCTCAAACAGACAGAAGATAAAATGCACAAGGCAGTCGATGTTGTGCGCCAGGAGTTTGTAAAAATCCGTACAGGAAAAGCAACGACGGCACTGCTCGATGGTATTAAGGTTGATTGCTACGGCACACATATGTCGCTCAATCAGGTTGCTAATGTGAGTGTGTTGGATGTCCATACAATTTCTGTTCAGCCGTGGGATAAGAGCATGGTTTCACCGATTGAGAAGGCAATATTGACGGCAAACCTCGGATTGAATCCCGTTACCGACAGTAATGCCGTCCGCGTCCCGATTCCGCCGCTCAATGAGGAACGTCGCAAAGAGCTTGTAAAGTTAGTCAAGAAGTTTGCGGAGGAAGGAAAAATAGCAATTCGCAACATACGAAGAGATGCCATTGAACATTTGAAAAAGTCTGAAAAAGCAGAACATTTTTCAGAGGATGAACGCAAGCGCGGCGAAGGTGACGTTCAAAAAATGACGGACAAATATATTAAAGATGTAGATGGTTTAGTTGTGATAAAAGAAAAAGAAATTATGGAAGTCTAGTAAAGAGATAATACTTCTCTTTTGATAGTAAGCAACGAGCCGAGTTCTGATGAAAAAACTTGGCTTTTTTGTTATCTTGCAGTAACGTAACATTTTGATGTAGTTTTTCGTATCTAAAACAGGAATCATCAAGATTACTTGAATTATGGATGTTAATACAACAAATATCGGTCGACGACTGTATAAGTCGAGGCAGCACAAAGTTATTGACGGTGTTTGCGGTGGCATAGCTGAGTATTTCGGAGTTGACCCGACTCTCGTTCGCATTCTCTGGATTCTCATTACGTTGCTGGGTGGATCAGGAATCATCCTCTATATCGTTGCAATGATCATCATGCCGGTGAACCATGAACATGTTGCACAAGCCGCTTCTGCATCATCCGTATCGACGGTTGCTTCAAATCGCAAACAATATTGGGGCATTGTTCTTATTCTTCTTGGCGCATTTATAATGATGAGTAATTTTGGTTGGTTCGCCGATATTAATTGGTGGTCGTTCTCTCGCACTGTTGTGTTCCCGATTTCGCTGATTCTCATCGGCGCGTTATTTATCTATGTCCAGTCGAGAAAACAACGACAACCGGTTGTTGTTCAGCAGTCTCAAAGAACTGTTGATCAGGAGACAAGTTCGTCAACTGCACAACCTGTGAAGGAGCTGCGCCGTTCTATTACCGACAAGAAAATCTGTGGCGTCTGCGGCGGGCTTGCAGCATATTTTCATATCGACTCAACTATCGTTCGTATTCTTTTCGTTGTGTTGATCATCGCCTCTGTTGGTTGGGGTTTATTGCTCTATATTATTTTATGTATTTTACTACCAGAAGAACGTCCCGCAATTTCTACAACTCAAGGATAGTGTATGACTACTAACAAATCAGCAATACCTTGGTTCGGTTTTGCTCTAGTGATTATTGGAGCTGCTCTTCTTCTCACAAAGCTCCACGTTATCGATGTGAAGTTCTCTACAATATTTTGGGCTGTGGTATCAATGTTTGGTCTTGTCGCAGCCGCACGCGGTTTTGCCGCTAATTACCGTTGGAAGATTTTCTGGGGGACATTGTGGTTTCTCTACGGCCTCTTTTTCTTTCTCCGCACTTCCGATATTGCCGATATTCGCGGGCATATTTTTATTCCAGCATCATTTCTTATTTTTGGCGTGGCATTTTTTATGATGTACTCCAACGATGTACGGGAATGGTTTTTCTTGATACCGGCAGTTGTATTGGGCGGCGCAGGCGCGATATTTATACTCGCTGACTTAGATTACGTTTCCTATTGGGAAGTGTATGATACTGTACGTATGTATTGGCCCATCGTGTTGATCGTGTTTGGGTTAGGATTTATTTTCCGCCGCAAGAATTCCCAACCTCCACATAACGTAGTTTCATAATTCTCACTGTATCGGGTAAGCAATGAATAAAAACCCCCGAGTGGAGTTACGACCTCGGGGGCTGGAATTCGCCACTGGTGTTTGACCTCAAATCCACCGCAGCGTTACCTTATTAATACCATTGTCTTCACACTTTGATACACAGTACCGTCAACATCAGTGTTCTGTGCATTGAATGAATAGTAATACATGCCGCTTGCCAGTGTTGATGCGTCAAACTGTTCCTCATACCTGCCTGCTTCATAGAGCTTGTCCTCAGCAATCACCTTCACCTCTTGGCCGAGTAGGTTGTAAATTTTCAAGGTCACTCGAGTTGCTATCGGCACATCGAATCTTATGGCAGTTGTCGGGTTGAATGGATTCGGATAATTCTGATGCAGGACGAACTCTTGTGGTACAGCATGTGAACTGATCCTGAGCAGCAAGCTGGTGATTCTTGTATCGTAGATCTTAAGATTTCCTTTCTCATCACGGCCGAGCGTGGTGTATAAAAGTGTGCCAGATAGACCATCAGCAAGATGGTACTCGTTCTTTATATCAGTCACTAATGACCATTGGACTTTCACAGGATAATGAACGTTATTAAGTGCGATCGTGAAAGTCTCCGGTCCTTTTTGTAGCTCATCATGTACCTGAGCAAAATACCCCTTTTGATTGTTCATGAAACGTACGTCGAAGACGCCTGCGGGAGGTGAAGGCGGAAGTTCAAAGTGTTCTGAAGAAGAATCTTTATCGGGCGTCATTCCAAAGTAGAGTGTTTGTTGTTTTCCGGAAGCATCTGTAATAGTCAAGCTATTGAAGTTGTCCAGCGTTGCGTGTGGTGTATTATTGCTTTTTGATATTGCATTGCTTGAAGAAAGAACTAATTGCCCGGCAGAACTTACTTTCACCCAATACGCTTTTGCCGGCTCAATTGATGAAGCGACAGAATAACCGGAAGTATATCCAAAGAAGTTAGATACGATAGACGTTCCAATCGGCGCTACTGCAGAAGTGGGGACAGCAAGCGAGATCGATCCAATCATATTCCATCCCGCGAGCACGTCTATACTATCGTAATCGCGAACAGTTCCAGTAGTCGAGATTGTATCAGCTGAATCAAACTTGAGCCAATATCCCTCGCCATATTCTAATGTATCCTTCTGGACATACATACCAGCGTAGGCAAAGGCAGCAGAGGTAGCTGATGGAAAAAGCGTTGTCTTTGTTTGGTCGGAGACGTTTATTGGGATAGAGATCATATTCCAGCCGCTTGAAACTGCATTCGCGATAGTGACACTGCAGCCGCCACATATTCCAGTACCTGTCAATGATATTGTATCTGGTGAACTATCTGCATTATGATACACGATTAAGTCTGCGGAATAACTCATCGTCGAGTCGGGACTAAAGGTTATCTGATATTCCTGCGAATCAGATACTGCAATTGTACCACTCGTCGGAGATACACTGAATCTGGAGTCGGTGGATTTCATTGAATCAATGGTTAAGCTGCTATCGCCGACATTATAAATCCACAATGGCATCATGCCGATAGAATCCAAGAACACACCTCCAAAATTAAAGGCATTGTTCTTGAAAATGATGAATGGCATTGCCCCCGGCGTGATATTCAAATTGATGTACGCGCGGACTGTGTCGTGGGCACCAGCGCCGCTCTTATAAGCAGTCACTTTGACAAATCGATTGCCCGTCGGTGAAGATGATGGAATGCTATAGTTAGCCGTGTACACATGCCAGCCATTTCCAATGACGCCTGAATCAGATAAAGGTATAGAGATTGCTTCTCCAAATGCTGCAGCAGTTGCATACACTACATCCACACCACCATTCGGCTTGATAAGGCTACGAAGATGCATAGTTGTATTCTGAGCGGCAGAGATTGGTACGTCAATCGCTGTCGGAAGAATCGATGGTGGGAATGGTGCTGGATTGAAACCATTCGTTGCATTTGCTTTGACTAAGCCCCACCCCTGCCAATTGTTTGGAGCTGCACCACCTCCCGGAACATTAGACGCATTTGATCTCAGAGCTTTACGAATCGCACCAGGAGTCCAGTCAGGATGAGCTTGGATAAGCATGGAACTTAAACCTGTAACCATAGGCGTCGCATGGCTTGTTCCTGAAAATAAGTTATAAAACCCGCCGTTGGCATTTTCTGGTGGTCTCGCCATATAAATGTCTTTACCTGGTGCAACTATATCTGGTCTATATCGATTTGGATCATCTTGAGGAGGCAAATCGCCACTGTCCTCCCACATCGCAGTGCCTGCTCTATTGCTTGCCCCAACGGTAATGGCATTGAAATTGTCATCGGGCCAACCTATCCCACCTCGTGATATATAAGTTTTTGATACACAAACAACGGTTCCCATGCCCGTTGCCCAATCAACATATTGGGTTAGTCTGTGAGATCCATCTCTAGGATTTGTTTCTTGTCCACTGCTGATATTGATGACATCGGCGTGAGCAGTAGCCATTGCCCATTTAATTCCCTCAATGACGTTCCCTTCGTATGGTGTTCCATATCTTGCAATTGCTAATAAGGTATTGTAGGCAATTCCCATCAAAGGATTATATTGACCATCTCCACCGTTAGTTACTGCGACAATTCCTGCTGCAGCACCACTTGTTACTCCAGTCCCGTGCCCTCCCGTATAACTCGGTTTTGATTTCGCAGGGGTTTCATAATCTTTCCAGTTACAAATCTTGCTCGAGTTTGTATACCATATCCATCGCCCATAACCGATCATCCTATAATCAAACCATGCAACGTGAACAGTCGAGATACGGTTCGGAATCTCGTCAAGACCAATGATGTCAACTAGTGGGAAGAATGCACCAGGCGGTATTGCTATTTCCCTATTAAAGCTAAGCTTTCGTGTGATGTCAGCGTTGTTATTCCCGGTATGTTCGTCGCCATCGTCCCAGGCAGTGCCGGCATCTCCACCGTTCCTGTGTCGCTTATAAAATACATTCGGGAACGTATCGCGGTGGTCTACCCACACGACATGGAGAATGTCTCGCGGTCCTCCCATACTGGTGCTGTCGTGTGATGCAGCGATCCTTACAACAGAGAACACCTTCTTCACGTTACTCAGGGACAAAGGTGGATTTGCATTTCCAGAGCTAAAGTAATACACTGACGAATCTATTCCATAAACCACATGACCGTTGCCCCCAATTGTGGCGACCTGCGGGGCTGACATGACGGGAGTGGAATCGGCACTTGTCGTCCCTAAGCTGATCTCACGCTTAACTGCCCACGTAGGACCGAAGTTGCTAGTTTCGCATACGACAACCTTCCGCGTAACATTCCCAGACGAAGGAGTGGTGTATGATATTGCGAAACTTACGTGCGCATACGTCCCCTTCGCCGAGGCGTCTAAAACACTGTACGAAGTCCATACCGTAGCCTGGTTCGTTACCTCTGACCAAATTTCCTGTTGTGGTTCCCAAGATCCGCTTCCACCGAATACAAAACGGCGAGCAACGACGCGATTAGTGTCTAGACTGTACGACCCAAAGTCATCCCACCACGTGTAGTTCGCATGAATATGCCAGAAAACGTATGCCTCTACAACACCTCCATTGAAAGATATCGCGCCGGTAACATCATAGAGATTGTACGCGAGATAAGAATTTGCAGTGCTTACGTTTGATGGTTTGGTGTAGAGTAATGTTGGCGTTCCCCAAGTCTCTCCACCGTCCGTGCTTACTCTGACATATACCTCCTGATGATATCCTGAGCTCGAAGCCCATGAACGTATGTACGGAACCATGACATAACTACCACCGGACCCACTGGATGCAGCAATGCGTGCTAGCGAAATGCTTTCAGTATCGGGTAACGTAATCACTGGTTTTAAGCTATCCCAGGTAAAGCCGTAATCTCTACTGCGCATATAGAAGAGACTGTCGCTGTCGCCCACTCCGGGTAAGAGATGAATGAAACTATCGGCAGCTGCGATGTGGACGATGGGGCTCGAATTCCCGGTCATTGATAGTGGTTTCTCGCTCAGCCAGAACGCCGGATGATAGGGCCAAATACCGGTATCGAGGATTGCGATCTTTCTGTGTTTGTTCTTCGCGGTCGCATTCGTCGAATCCCAATCATACCCACCCCAGGTGGCTTCCTGCAATGGACGAGCTTCGATTTTATTGTAGCTTACACCTTGATACGTGCTGAAGTTGGGATGCTCCATAATCTCTCTTTGACCGAATCCATTGAGTTTACCTCCTTCAAGCTCCAGCCTTGGTGATTCCTCTATGTAGGTGAACGATTGTATGCGGATCGCATTCACGACCGATGAAGCTGGAATCAACACTGATACTTCATTCGTCAACTCAGATGTCCCAAGAAATTCAGCGCCAGGAATATTCTTTGCCGTTGAAATGTATTGCTCATTCATCGGGGGTAAATAGCCCCACGACGGCAAATCTTGCATGCGATAATCTGGTCTGTCGTGTAACCGAACCCAAACCGCGATTTTCTGGGTCGGTGGAATTTGGGCAAGTTTCTGCAGTAGTTGAGGATGCACCTTTTGTGCAAAGCCACTTTGTTGAATTTGTCGAACGAGTGGTTGGTCGGCATCGGCAACTGAACACCATGCGAGCGTGAAGAACACTAAGAATAACTTTTTCATGATTCTGACTCCTATGTATATAAGTAAACAATAACGAAACAATTGCTAGAGCGACAAGGAGTGTGCCGATAAGATTGTTGTGAAAAATGGTTGGATTATTGAAATATTGAACTGCATCTGCCTGTTTTCGGGCTATTTATTGGTCGAAAAGGGGAACCAAAAACCTCTGAGGCTAAGCTTGCCTCAGAGGTTAAAATAGTTCACAAAAGTGCGAGGTAGTTAAACTGTCGACATGCTACCGCACTAGCATCATCTTCTTGACACTCTTGTATTGCATACCTTCAGTATCTGTGCTTTTAGCGAAGAGTGAATAATAATACATACCACTTGACAACCCTGATGCATCGACTACTTTTTCATATCTGCCTGACTCATAAAGCTGACTCTCAGCAAGTACTTTTACTTCTTGACCGATCATGTTATATACGCGGAGTGTGACGATTGAAGCGGTCGGCAAATCGAATGTAATCACAGTTGTTGGGTTAAACGGATTTGGATAATTTTGTTCGAGTGAATAGACGCTCGGTATCAAAGACATTGTCTCCGTGTTTTCTGGAGGAGATGGAGGTAGATCGATAGTTGGGATGATTTTGATCCTTGCGGAAGTAGACGCTCCAGTTTTAGAGAGAATAAGCTTGCCTGTTTGATTGACTTTTACCCAGTAGGATTTTCCCGGATCGATAGATGTTGCTGGTACATAAGTTCCGCTGTAACCGAAAAACTGGGAGGTGACGATCCCTGCAGGATCTGATGTCACTTCAACGACATCCACGGGCGTCGAGATCGAGCCAATCATGTTCCAACCCTCTGAGACATCAATAGTGTCGGTTGTACGAAGAGATCCTGTCATTGATACCTTCTTTTCACCGCTGAACTTTAGCCAATAGCCTACCCCATTGGCAAGCATGTTCTGCGGTAGATATCCGCCATTGTAGGAAAACGCTGCACTAACTGCAGAGGGGTAAATGGTGGTTTTGGTATAATCGCTTACAATTAACGGTACTGAGACCATGTTCCACTTGTCGGTGTATGTATACGACATTGTAACCTCGCTCTCTGTCTTTTGCACTGTAGCAAACATTGAATCACTGTAAGATGGATCTGAGACAGAAGATGCGACCAACCAAACCGTATCGATAGTGCCAACAATGTCATTCACGCTAACAGTCACTCCTACGCTGAGCGTTTCGATCTGGCTCGATGTGAGAGAAAGTGCCGACTGAGCAAAAGAGAGTGTCCATCCTCGGGTGTCGTATACACGAACTGAAAGCGTATCCCACCCATTGCCCAAATTTTGAACCGAGAGAGCCACCTCTACTTCGGTAGACTCCGCTCCGCTGCCATCAGTGACCTTTGCAACATCAATTCCATGCGTAAGATATCCCACGAAAAATGGGGAGAAAGAAGCATTGTTAAATGATGCAGATATTTTCCAGGTGTTACCAACCTGAGCAGGTGCAGATGTCTGGGGAATGATGTCAAAGTAGGCACCGTTCCAGTGAAGAAGACGCAACTCGTCAGCAGTTACGCCAGCATTTGCTCGTTCCGTTTCATCGACATAGGCTACGATCTGAGCGTTGAAGCTGCCATTTGTTCCTCCTGTTTGTGTGAGTTGGTAATAGCGTTTTGCAGTTGGACAGCCAAGCTCAGTTACGCCGGCGTCAGCATACGGGCTTCCCGCCGTAACGTTAACTGTGCTGTTGACTTGATTAGGCTGATTGTCGCCTCCCGTGATCTTGATGTTGTCGATAGCATATCCATCTGCAGATGCAAAGAACATTGGGATATTTACCGTATTGTTCATTTGGTCTGGTCCGTAGACACCAGCATTTGTGTTGAGTTCAAGCATCGCTCGCTCGATGTCGACACGACCATGCCCGTAGGTTTGATCAAATCCTGCAGCACCGAGATCGATTGCAGTGCGTTCGAGTTTTGCATGGACTTGCTGTGGAGTTAGTGTAGGGCATTTCGATAAGAGCAGTGCTGCCATCGCAGCAACGTGTGGTGCAGACGCCGATGTCCCGTAGAATCGCATGTTTGCCCCATCAGGTCTTCCAAATCCTCCTGCACCTGTGATAACCCCACCATCAATTGCCACAAGATCGGGTTTAGGTCGACTTTGATAGGCTGGGAAGTACACATCGAAATTCCCGCGAGAACTGTATGATTCGATGTTGTCTATAGTATCGTACGGAACAGCACCTACTGAAATGAGATCCTCAATTCCATGATGACCGTAGATGCTATTTTCTACCGTGTTATATTCTACCCATGAGCATCCAAAAATAAACATCTTCAATAATTTAGGAAGCCCCTGAAATCTGTTGATGACGATATTTAACGTTTCGGGCCAAGGATAGTAATTTGGATGATGGATGATTTCATAGGGGTTTTGGTTTGGACCACCGTTCTGAATATTGATGCTCATCGCTCCTGGAACTTGAGCTTGGAGGTTTCCCTTGTACAAATAGAGGTCATAATCATTAGTCGATGAGCCCCAAGGATCATTCCATTGAAGAATAACGCTGAGAACTTTGTCCGGAGGTACAATGACTTTCAATCCGGGATCTTCGGCTGCTCCTGGACCAAATTCATGTAACTGATGATAAGGGTCAGGTGGACATGGACCACAAAACGGTGGACATGCACCACAGTTATCAAAATGAGGGAAGTTTGGAATTGCTCCTTGTTGAAGTGGCTTTTGAGTCCAGGGATTGGGTTGTCCTCCAAAAACAATCGTACTCACGCTTTGATACGTTGCTTGGTAGTGAGATCGATCAGTAAAGCCACCTCGTGCCCAATTTCCTGCTGAGGCAACATAGACAACACCCGTATCAATAGCCCATTGAATAGCGGCTGCCACAGTCCAATTTGTTGCCGGTGTCCCATCTTCAAACATCGGTTCATCCCACCAGTTGAGATCATCGACAATAACTTTGCAACCTTTCTCTCGTACTAAGCGATGGATAGCATCGACATGGGCTGCGCTGCCAGCTGGATCGCACAGCGCACCATAAAAATAGAGTTCTGCATTTGGTGCAAGGTCGTGAACGATTTCCATCATAGCAGTACCTTCATCGTTGCAACCACTCTTGTTTCCATTAAGAAATGTATAATGGGTTGAGTCGAATGTAGAAGGCAGATCACCAGAGTCTTGTGCTGTAGTCCAATTGACAGCTCCATCGGAAATGACACCGACATTAATACTATCACCTTTTACATTTAAATCGGTTCGGACATTAATTGCATGGTGAATACTGTCACCTTCACTTGTTACTGAGCCTGTGTTTGTTATACCACCGACTATCGGACGAATAATTTTGACTTCATCGTATGCTGCAACTTCCTCAATTTTATCAATAGGCAAATACACTGCTACAAGCTTTGAATAGGGAAGTGCCATAACAACATCCCCGGCGAGCCCCTGTAACTTAGCGATTAACGATGGAGTAACTTCTGTGACATCAAGATGCAAACCAAACCTACCTTCGACGTCAAAACGAGTTACCAACGTGTTATATCTTTTCGCCAAATTCATCTGTTTGGCATTGTTAGCGGTAACGCCATCTTTCTTAAGCTTTTCGATCGTGAGTGTTACTATTGAGTAGATCTTGTCGGAGGGTTTCGTTTTATTTTCACCACTCAATGAGTGGGTCGTGCCAACGAATAGCAATGCGATCACAACAATCGCAATCTCTGAGTAATTCGTATAGCGTTTCATGGTTGTATCTCCTTGTTTTAAGTTGTTGAACATTCATGTGATTTGATGATGCAATATACAAGGAGTGTGCCGATGATAATTGTAGAAAAATTGAAGAAATAATAGATCCTGCCTGCGTAGGATGCTCGCTTCCAAGCAATGCCTGCTCGGAGTCGAGCAGGTGGAGGGTCAAATGTTATATTTCTTTCGTCTACGTTCTAATACCATCCGATCAATGCCAAGAACTCGTGCCGCTTCGCTGACATTTCCATGCACTTGCTGTAGTGCGGACCCCACAATGTGTTGTTCGATTTGTTCAAGGAGGTCATGTTTACCGTCATGGGATCGAACGAGAGATTCGCAGATGGTTTCAAGCTGTGAGCTTGAGGAAATTAATTCTTTTCCCAGAATATTCATTGCTTGAAGATCTTTGACATCGACAACTTTTGATGCAATAAGAAGTGCAGTTCGTTCGACGATGTTTTTAAGCTCTCGAATGTTTCCTCTCCAGTCATAAGTTTTAAGTGTTTCCAAGGCAGAGGCAGAGAACTTCTTCGTTTTGTGAGAAAACTGATCGAGAAAGTATTGTGCAAGAAGAGGAATATCTTCGTTGCGCTCGCGCAGCGGCGGAAGATGAAGCGGCATAACGTTCAGGCGGTAGTAGAGGTCTTCCCGGAATTTCTTCTCTTGGCTGATCTGCATGAGTTCTTTATTTGTTGCCGCGATAACGCGAATATCGACATATCGTTCTACTGTGGAGCCTAGGCGAAAGAACTTTCGTTCTTCGAGTAATCGCAGAAGCTTTGGTTGAAGGTCTAGCGGCATTTCCGAGATTTCATCCAGAAAGAATGTACCTTTATGTGCGAACTCGAACTTACCAATCGAACTTGCAGTTGCGCCCGTGAACGCTCCTCGTTCATGACCGAATAACTCTGACTCCACAAGATTTGCTGGTATGGCTGCACAGTTAATGGCAACGAATGGCTGGTCTGCACGCTCGCTTAAATTATGAATTGCACGCGCAACCAACTCCTTGCCTGTCCCTGTCTCTCCGTAGATTAGAACCGTAGCTGTTGATTTAGCAATAAGAGGAATCGTTTCCAACACTGCTTTCATCGCTTTGCTTGTACCAATGATGCCATGAATATTGTACTGCTGCTGAAGTTCTTCTTTGAGACGTTTGTTTTCCTCGAAGAGTTTTTCATGAAGTTTGGCAGTGTAAATAAATCGTGCCGATTGATCTGCAATAATCTTCGCAATCCTGAGTAAGTCCTCAGTAAACTTCGGCGCATCAGCATTGTTCATGAGGTTGATAATGCCTATGATCTTACCATCAATCATCAATGGGACTGCCAGCACAGAGCCGTAGTTCCGAAATCTGTCGAGAGGAGTCTTTATGCCAACTCCATCAATGAAATTGTCTGCGAGCAGTGGTTTGTTATTATGCATGATCCACCCCGCAACGATTTCATTGACGGTATGCTCAATAGATCCGAGAGAAGGATCTGACTGATGAACGAGCGTTTTCACTGTTTCTTTTGTCGTAGGATCAAGGAGAAGAATAGCAGCTTTGTTTGCACGGCTAAAGCCAATGCACACTTGCACGATGCCATTCAAAATGTGATCGACGTGCAATGATGAGCTCAATATTTGTGAGAGGCGATTGAGCCATTCAAGCTCGTCGATTCGCTGTTGCAGATTGGCAGTGTCGTGGTGAGTTGCGTTCATTGGGATGTCGATTGAGTCTTACTCCACGCTTGTATGATTTCGCGATTTATGCGAACATTTGATGAGAACGAGGAGCGAAGTTTTGAATCTTGGATTCTCTTAGTTCTCTTTATTATTTCATCGTAGGCTCTCTTGAGATACACGAGTGATTGAGGATGTTCTCCGACTGCTGTACAAAGCTGTGAGGTGTTCCAGTACGTTCCCCAGAAAACAAGCGTAGGATAGTGTAAACTTGCAAATGTGGTTAGATCGTGTTCAACTTCTGATAGTTTTGCCCGGGCTGTTTCAAGTTCCCCGAGTTTAAATAATGCCAATCCAACGAACGATGCACTCGCGAGCTTGCCAAGGGTGTCTTGTAGATGATCGAAAATTTCCTCTGATAGTTCAAACTGCTGTAGTGACTGTGAAAAGTAATTTTGCCTGAGGTAGAATATACCAAGGTTCTGCCGTGTATTCGATTCGTTTTCTTTATCTTCCATTTGTTCAGCAAGCTCGAGGCTCTGAGTCAGATATGGAAGTGCTTCCTTATAGTTTGCCTGTTCAGTGTGGATAAATCCTATGTTGTTCAGGGTTTTCCCGAGGTCTTTCCGATTGCCGATGTCGGTATGAATTTTTGCGGCACGATGATAATAATCTAACGCAGCTTGATAATGGCCGAGGTCCCCATAGATGACACCGATGTTGTTCAAGATCTGCCCTTCACCTTTACGGTCGCCAAGTTCCTCGTTGATGTTCAGAGCTTCAGTATGAGTGGTGAGAGCTTTCTCATAATCTCCCTCAGCCTCGTAGACGAGAGCTATATTATTGAGCGTTGCGCCTTCTTGTTGTCGTTCGCCGATTTGCCGATTGATCTTGATGGCTTCGTTGAAATGCTCGAGTGCTTTGGGATACTCATAGAGGTTCCAGTACACCAAGCCCATATTTCCGAGCGTTTGTGCTTGACCAAAAAGGTGTCCCAGTTGGCGACGAATGTTCAGGCTAGCAGTATAATACTCAAGCGCCTTTTGATGTGCCCCTTGGTTCCAGTACACAAGTCCGATATTGTTGAGCACGCGTGCCTCACCAAAGAGGTCGCCGACTTCTTTCACAATCGCCAAGCTCTGGTCGTAATATCGAAGTGCTTGAACATACTCGCTCAAATTCCAATATACTAATCCAATGCCTCGCAACGAGTTTGCTTCTATTGAACGTTCACGCCGCAGTTGTGCGCGTTCGAGCGCTTCAACATATATTTGCTTCGCCTTCTGGTACTCACCGGATAACAGGTACGTTTCGGCAAGTGCGTAACGGGCGACAAGCATTCCGGAATCGATTTCGATTGCTTTAGTGTACATTCCCTGTGCTACCGCCACATCTTCTTTTGTCTTCTTGTTGTCAAATTTATATTTGGCTTTGAGATAGTATTCATACGCTTCAGGATTCTCTGAGCGTTTCGAAGAAAGTTCTTTTTCAGTTTGGGTGGATGTTTTCACTCTGAGGGCAGTAAGTATAGGTAGTGCCAGTTTGCTCTGCAATGTTGATAGCTCACCAGCTTTTAAGAGGGGATGATCTGCCCATAATGTCCTCTTGGTCTTGATATCAACGAGCTGCGCTGAAATCTTGAACATTGAATCTTGCCTGAGGATGCTTCCTTCCAACACATGTTGAACGTCTAATCTTTTTGCGATATCCTCTAAACTGAGTTTTGCGTCCGTGAATTGCAAGATATCCTTCATTGGTGTCACGCGTATCCAGCCGGCTCTCGCAAGGTCAACAATAAGGTCCTGTGTAAGTCCATAGCTGATGATCTCATCGGATTCTGGACCGAGGTTTTTCAAATAGGTAATAGCGAGAGAAGGGATCTGCTCACTCTGGTTTTGAGTTGGGAAGAGAAGATACATTAGCAGGGCTGTGCCTATAAGCGCCGCGATCCACCAGTACTTCCTGATTTGCTGTGATGACACGTCTGGCGACACTGATCGCACTACACGATGTTCCTCCAACGCTTTTGTAATTTCGTCTGCACGTTGAAAACGATGGGTTGGATCTTTGTTGAGGCACCGGGTGATGATTGTTTGGAGAAAGATTGGCACATCGGGGCGAAGTTCTTGGAGCGAAGCGGGTTCTTGTGTCAGGATCGCAAAGAGAATTGCAGGGTAAAGGTCTCCCTTGAAGGGAAGTTGATCGGTAAGCATTTCGTACAAGATGATTCCAAGTGCCCAGATATCTGTCCGATAATCAACGTGACCCCCTTGCACTTGTTCAGGAGACATGTATGCCATCGTTCCTGCGATCTCTCCGGTTGTTGTCACGCTGCTCTCGTTACGGATTTTTGAGATACCGAAGTCCGTGATTTTCACCGTCCCATCTTCGCCGAACATGATGTTATCCGATGTGATGTCGCGGTGAGTAATATTCTTCGAATGTGCATAAGCTAAACCATCTGCGATGTGTTTCGTTATAGCAATCGCTTCATCGATTGATAATCTTCCTTCGCGCCTGATGCGATCCTTCAGTGTTCCGCCGGGCAGGTATTCCAACACAATGAATTGAAACTCATCAACCATCTCGAACTCATACACCGTCGCAATGTTGGTATGGTTGAGTGAAGAAATAGCACGAGCTTCGTTTTCGAGACGAGCGATGTCGGCTTTGGAGAGTACACCAGCGGGAAGAAATTTCAAAGCGACGAGACGATCCAATCTCACGTCGCGTCCTTTGTAGACAATTCCCATTCCCCCATGCCCGATTTCCTCCAGGATCTCGTAATGTGCGATAGTTTTGCCGATTAATTCCATCAGATGCTTTGTCTGATAATGGTAAGGAACTTCACTAATTTAGTAGATACGGCTTGAAAAGCAAATGCTAAAAAAACCTCCGAGCGCCATCTCACCTAACACACCCGGAGGTCTCATGCCGCTCGATGTGAACCAGGAATTTACCTGATTGATCAACTCCAAGGGTTAATTATGTTAAATTCCATGATAACAAACCGAGAGCAACTTTAATCCACTTTCACTTACGATATTAGATATGGCAAGTGGCGTGCCAAAGAAAAAATCTGTAAATAGTTAAAATGATGGGGTGTGAGGATGTTTGACACCTGTTTTCGGGCAGGTGGGTGGTTGAGAACGGGCTATAGGCTGTTAGATTCCAAATTTTTCTTTTCTTCTCTCCAAGGCTTTTCTATCTACGCCGAGCAGTCGGGCTGCCTCACTCACATTTCCCTGCGACTGTTGTAATGCAAACTGCACCATCTGTTTCTCCGTTTCTTCGAGAAGGTCGGTTTTGCCATCATGTTTGTGAAGTAGTGACTGAAAAGCAGTGTGAAGATCGGATGCTGCGAATTCACCTTCTCCACTTCCGATAGTTATCGTGCGGAGATGATCGGGAGTGATTTTTTGAGAAGGAACGAGCACGGAAATTCTCTCTACAATATTTTTTAGCTCGCGGACGTTTCCTTTCCATTCGTTCTTACTCAAGCTGTCGAGGGCAGACTGAGAAAATTTCTTGGAACGATTTGAGAATCCATCCAAAAAGTACTGAGCAAGGAGGGGTATGTCTTCAGTCCGCTCCCGCAGAGGTGGAAGGAACATCGGTACAACATTAAGTCGGTAATAGAGGTCTTCGCGGAATTTGCCATCGCGTGTCTGCTCGTGGAGCCTCCTGTTCGTCGCGGCAATAACACGAACATCAACAGATTTTTCTACTGTAGAGCCAAGACGAAAGAATTTTCGTTCTTCGAGAAAACGAAGAAGTTTCGGCTGGAGATCCAACGGCATTTCGGCTATCTCGTCGAGGAAGATGGTTCCCTTGTGTGCAAGCTCGAATTTTCCCATGGTAGCTGTCAGCGCCCCTGTGAAAGCGCCGCGCTCGTGCCCGAAGAACTCAGATTCGATAAGCGTGGAGGGTATCGCTGCACAATTGAGCGCGATGAACGGATGTTCAGCACGGTCGCTCTGCAGATGAATGGCTCTGGCGACAAGTTCTTTACCCGTTCCGGTTTCTCCACAAAGTAGGATTGTTGCCTGAGACTTTGCAACGATGGGAATGGTCTCCAAAATGACTTTCATCTTCGTGCTTGCTCCGACAATACCGTACACTTTATACTGTTCTTGCAATTCCTGAAGCCGTTGTTGATTTTTTCCGAAGAATTTATCATGCAGTTTCGCATGATAGATGAACTGTGCCGACTGTTGCGCGATGATGGAGGCGAGACGAAGAGAGTTTTGGGAAAATATATTTCCTCCAGCTTCATTGAGCAGGTTGATGATGCCAATAATCTCACCGCTCACAATGAGCGGCACAGCTAATACAGAGCCATACTCTTTGTAACGACTGGTAGGATTTTTTAATCCAACTCCCGCCACAAGATTATCAGCAAGCAGAGGTGTGTTGTGTTCGATGACCCATCCCGCCACAACCGCATTGACAGTGTGATCGATTTCTTTATGTGAGGAGTCAGATCGGCGTACGAGTGTTTTCACTGTTTCTTTTGTCACAGGATCAAGCAACAGGATAGAAGCGTGTTGAGCGCGACAAAGCGAGAGACTTACCTGAACGATAGTATTCAATATTGTATCGATATCGAACGTAGAGCTTAACGCTTGCGCCAAACGGTTTAAGCCTTCGAGTTGATCGATAGGTTGATGTGTCAATCGTTCATTGGACATGTTATTGCTGACTTTTCCAAGCTGACATGACTTCTCGGTTTACACTTACATTTGTAAGAAACGAATTGCGAAGACTGGCGTCAACAACTTTATTCGCACGTGACTGAACTTCAGTATGTGCTTTTTCGAGATAGAGTTTTGCGGCGGCACGATTACCCAGATGTGCATGGATTTGTGCCATGTCCCAATACACAACAATAGATTCATCTAATTCCGTGAACGACGTGAGCAGTGCATCGAGAAGAGAACTTTTCGCTCGGACTCCGGCAGTATCGTTCGACTTCAAAAGCGCCAAGGTATGCCATGCAGAGCTGGCGATCACGCCGATCGTATCTTCCAATTCTCTGAATATCTTTTCAGATTCGTAGAAGCTATTGATTGCGTTGGGAAAATCCTTTCCACGATAGTACGAAGCGCCAAGAGTTTGCAGGCGGAACGCTTCATATCCTTTATCCCCTACTTCACGAGAGACATTCAAACTATTAGCATGGTATTCTTGAGCTTTACGATGGTTTCCCAGTTCATCATAAATCAATCCTAAATTATTCCATGCCATAGCGACTCCTCTCCGATCATCCAGCTCTTTATTGATCTGTTCAGCTTGAGAAAAGTATCCAATAGCTTTTGTATAATTGCCCAGGTTACGATGAATGAGACCGATGTTGTTCAAGGCGGATGCTTCGCCGCTGCGGCTGCCGAGGAGTATTTTTATTTGCAGGCTCTGGTCATAATAGCTCAGCGCTTTCATGTAATCGCCGGCGCTCTCGTACACATTCGCAATGCCGTTAATAATGCTGCCTTGCAGTGTTTTATCGCGGAGTTGTTCAGCAATCTTGAGTGCCTGATTGTAATAGTCGATCGCATGAGCAGAATCATACATGCCCCAGTACACCGATCCGATCTTCCACAGAGTCTCCGCACGACCTTGCCGGTCGCCTAATTCTTGCCAGATCTGTAATCCGCCACTGTAATACGTGAGCGCCTGCTGATAGTTGCTTTGATTCCAATAAACGATACCGATATCATGCAAGAGTTTTGCTTCGCCTGCGCGGTCACCAACTTCACGGACCACAGCGAGACCAAGGTTATAGTACTCAAGAGCACGAGCCGTTTCTCCCTTGTTGTTATGGATGTTGCCGAGTCCCCGATAGCAAGTTGCTTCCTGTGATGCTTCATTATGCGATTTGGCGATACTGAGAGCCTCCGTGTAAATATCTTTAGCACGTTCGTTATCGCCACTGAACATGAATATCTCTGCTAATCCAGTACGTGCTGAGAGCAATCCCGCGTCAAGCCGAATAGCAGTTTCGTACAATTGTTGTGCAGCAAGCACATCATCTTTCGATTTTTTATTCTGAAATCGATAACTCGCTCTGAGATAGTTCTCGTATGCTTCCGGACTGTTCGAGCGTTTAGCGGCAAGTTCTCGTTCCGTTTGTTTGGATGTAGTAACATTCAATACGTGTAAAATTGGGAGCGTAATGGTGCTCTGCAGTGTCGTGATATCGTATGCGTGGAGTGTATCTTGCGTACCCCATAGTGTTTGTTTCGATGATGCGTCAATGAGCTGAATTGTGAGCTTTAAGTATTCTCCTTGTCTTAGAATGGTCCATTCTAACACGTTGCGAACATCTAAGCGGTCTGCAACTTCCTCCAAAGGCAGATCTTTTGCTGTGAGGATTGCTCGCATGGTTGCGACTCTGATGCGTCCTGCGCGAGCGACGTCAAAGATAAGATCCTGTGTGAGACTATAGCAGAGGGGTTCGTCTGAAGCGGGCCCGAGGTTCTTCAATTGAAGAATTGCGAGTGAAGGCGTTTCCTGTTCGCCAAATGTTGGCAGCAAAAGATAAGTTAAGAGAATGATGCCTGCAAGTGCCGCTGCCCACCAGTATTTTTGTACGGTAGATGGTCTGAATATTCGCGTTCCTTTTACTTCTTCACGTTCGAGCGCTTCTTTGATCTCATCCGCAGATTGGAACCGTTCATCAGGATTGTGCCCGAGGCATCGTTCGATGATTGCAATTAGGAAAGCAGGAACATCAGAACGGAGAGATGAAAGTTTTGTCGGTTCTTTTGTGAGTATAGAATATATCAGCGACGGTTGCAGCGTGCCCTGAAAGGGGAGTTGCCCGGTGAGCATCTCGTAAAGGATCACGCCGTATGACCATAGGTCTGTTCGATGATCAATGTGTTCGCCTTGTAATTGCTCGGGCGACATGTACGCAAGTGTGCCAACAATTTCGCTCTGCGTCGTGGTTATGGTTTGGCTTCGTATCTTCGAAATGCCGAAGTCCGTGATTTTCACCATCCCATCTTCGCCGAACATGATGTTATCCGATGTGATGTCGCGGTGAGTAATATTCTTCGAATGTGCATAAGCTAAACCATCTGCGATGTGTTTCGTTATAGCAATCGCTTCATCGATTGATAATCT
>Ga0247727_10000341_pt1 | contig 113368 bp, 90 predicted proteins | sample WisWelCaveWW1625_FD_202498 | JGI IMG/M metagenome (GOLD analysis project Ga0247727, IMG submission 202498) | Biofilm microbial communities from Wishing Well Cave, Virginia, United States - WW16-25 | ecosystem: Environmental > Aquatic > Deep subsurface > Groundwater > Cave microbial mat... | reverse complement strand
GGATCTTGGCGGGGCGCGTGAATCCGCTCCGCGAATTCACGCCTCCCCTCGCCGTCTCGCGAATTTCGCTACGCGAGTTCACGAATTATCCGGGCTAGCGGCGCGATCCGACGACCAGCTGGTAGGTATTTCCGTAGGTCAAACCGTCCCCCACGACGACCAGCTCGTACTCGCCGGTCTTCACCGGCGTGAATCGCGTGCGGATCAGGCCCTTTGGCCCCTCCCGGAACTCGGGACGTTCGCCGGGCGGACCCACGTGCAGCTCGAGCACCATCCCCGCGGTTTCCACGGACAACGGAACGGTCTCTCCTCGCGTCGCGCGGAAGCGGTACCGGTGACGGAAGCGCTCGCGGTTGCCGAGCTCGACGTCGAGGGGCCGACCCATCGCGAAGGAGTCTCCGCCGACGCGCTCCACACGGCCCTCCGACGGCCCCCCGCCGCCGCACGAGCAGCAGAGGAGGAGGAGGAGGAAAGCGACGTTCGCCGGAGGCACCGGAGAGAGAATCTACCCGGTTGACGGCCCGTGCCACGTGATTAGTTTCCGCTCGACGTGATTCGCGCCGATCGAATGACCGCCCGCAGCCGCGAGGCCCTCGCGACCGCCGTCGCCGACGCGGAGCGCCGGGGCAACCCGGAACTGTCGCCCGAGCACGTCCTGGCGGCGCTGCTGGCCGATCGCGAGGGCGTGTCCGTCCCTATCCTGCGAAAGGCCCGCGTCGACGCGGACGGACTTCGCGCCGAGGTGGATCGACGGCTCGGCAGCCTGCCGAGGGTGGAGGGCGGCGAGGAGCCCCGGATCTCCCACAGGATGCAGGGCTTCTGGAGCGCCGCCGAGAAGGAGGCGTCCGGCCTCAAGGACGAGTTCGTGTCCGCGGAGCATTTCTTGCTCGCGATCCTCTCCGACAAGGAGCTCGCGTCCCCCGCCGCGCGGGTCGGGCTCTCCCGGGACGCGCTGCTCGCGGCGCTCGTCGAGGTGCGCGGGACCCAGCGGATCACCGACCCCGAGCCCGAGGGGAAATACCAGGCGCTCGAGCGTTACTGCCGCGACCTCACCGCGGTGGCGCGGGCCGGCAAGCTCGACCCCGTCATCGGCCGCGACGACGAGGTCCGCCGCGTGATGCAGGTCCTGTCGCGACGCACCAAGAACAACCCCGTGCTCATCGGCGAGCCGGGCGTGGGCAAGACGGCGATCGTCGAGGGCATCGCACAGCGCGTCGCGCGTGGCGACGTCCCCGAGTCGCTGAAGGACAAGCGGATCGTCGCTCTGGACCTCGGCGCGCTCATCGCGGGGACGAAGTACCGCGGGGAGTTCGAGGAGCGGCTCAAGGCGGTCGTCAAGGAGATCCAGGCGTCCGAGGGGAGGGTGATCCTCTTCATCGACGAGTTGCACACGCTGGTCGGGGCGGGCGCAGCCGAGGGCGCGATGGACGCGTCGAACTTGCTCAAGCCTGCGCTCGCGCGCGGCGAGCTGCGCTGTGTCGGCGCGACGACCCTGGACGAATACCGCAAGCACATCGAGAAGGACGCGGCCCTCGAGCGGCGTTTCCAGCCCGTCCGTGTCGGCGAGCCGAGTGTCGAAGACACGATCGCCATCCTCCGGGGCCTCAAGGAACGTTACGAGGTCCACCACGGGATCCGGATCACGGACGCCTCGCTCGTGGCCGCGGCGACGCTCTCGCAGCGCTACATCACGGACCGGTTTCTCCCGGACAAGGCGATCGATCTCGTCGACGAGGCGGCGAGCCGGCTCAAGATGGAGATCGACTCGATGCCCGTCGAGATCGACGAGGTCGAGCGCAAGCTCGTCCAGTTCGAGATCGAAAGGCAGGCCCTCAAGAAGGAGAAGGACAGGGCGAGCCGCGAACGCTTCGGCGAGCTGGACGGCGAGATCCAGACGTTGAAAGGCAAGCGCGACGCGATGCGGGCGCAGTGGCTGCGGGAGAAGGAGATCATCGGGGCCCGGCGAACGCTCGCCGAGAAGGTCGAAGCCGCGCGTGCCGAGGCCGAGGAGGCGCAGCGGAAGGGAACGCTCGATCGCGCTGCGGAGCTGCGCTACGGCGTGCTGCCCGGGCTGGAGAAAGAACTCGCGGCCCAGGACGCGGAGCTGGCGAAGGTCCAGAAGGACCACAGCTTCCTGCAGGAGGAAGTGACGGACGAGGACATCGCCGAGGTCGTCTCGCGCTGGACCGGGATCCCGGTGTCGAAGATGCTCGAAGCGGAGATGCAGAAGCTGCTCCGGATGGAGGAGCGGCTTCGCGGGCGGGTCGTCGGGCAGGAGGAGGCGCTCCGCGCGGTGTCGGACGCGGTCCGGCGCGCGCGCAGCGGCATCTCGGACGAGGCGCGTCCCGTCGGGTCTTTCCTCTTCCTCGGGCCCACGGGCGTCGGCAAGACGGAGCTGGCTCGCGCGCTCGCCGAGCTGCTCTTCGACGACGAGCGGGCGATGATCCGGATCGACATGAGCGAGTACGCCGAGCGCCACTCGGTCGCTCGGCTCATCGGTTCTCCGCCCGGGTACGTGGGCCACGAAGAAGGTGGACAGCTGACCGAGGCGGTACGACGCCGACCCTACGCCGTCCTGCTGCTCGACGAGGTGGAGAAGGCGCACCCGGAGGTCTGGAACACCTTCCTGCAGGTCCTCGACGACGGCCGTCTGACCGACGGCAAGGGCCGGACGGTCGACTTCCGCAACGTGATCCTGATCCTCACCTCCAACGTGGGCTCCGAGCACATCCAGAACTTGGACGACGAGAAGGAGATCGAGCGGCTCGTCAGGCGGGAGCTCGAGGCGCGGTTCCGGCCGGAGTTCCTGAACCGCCTCGACGAGAGCGTCGTCTTCCACAAGCTCGGCCGCGGCGAGATCGAGAAGATCGTGGACATCCAGATCGCGCGCTTCTGCGCGCGCATCGCCCGGCGCGGCATCACGGTTCTCGTCGAGACCGCCGCGAAGGAACGCCTCGCTCGCGAGGGCTACGACCCCGCCCATGGCGCCCGTCCCCTCAAGCGTGCGGTCCAGCGCCTGGTCGAGGATCCACTCGCCCGGAAGATCCTCGGGGGCGACGTCCAGTCCGGAGACGTGGTCCACGTTGCGATCGACGAGGCCACCGGCGAGCTGTCCTTCGAGAAGAAGACCGCAGCCGCCGCATAGGATCGAAGCAACAGGAAACAGGAAACAGGAAACAGGAAACAGGCAACGGGCAATGGAACCCGCGCCACGGGCAGGGTTCTGATTGCCTGTTGCCTGTTGCCGGTTTCCTGTTTCCTGTTTCCTGTTGTTTTTCTGCGGGAGGCCCAGCACTCGGCGTTAGTGTTCCCTCCGTGCGGGTCCTGCTCCGTCTCGTCTCCCTTCGCCGCCTGATCGGCGTTCCCCTCCGCACGACGCTCTCCGTCGTCGGCATCTCCCTCGGCGTCGCGGTGCTCGTCGCGGTCTCCCTCGTCAACGAGTCGGTGCTCCACTCGATCGGCCGCGGAGTCGAGGCGGTTGCGGGCAAGGCGGACCTGGAGGTCTCGGCGGGAGCGACCGGCGTCGCCGAGGAGGTTCTCGACGCCGTCCGAGGAGTCGAGGGGGTCACCCATGCCGCCCCGATCATCGAGGTCACGGCGAACGTCCTGGGCCCGGCGCCGGTCGCGGGCGAGGGGCTACAGATCGTCGGACTCGACACGCTCGGCGACGACTACTTCAACGAGGATCCCCTCGAAGGAGAGGCGAGAGTCGAGGTCGAGGATCCGGTCGCGTTCCTCAACGCGGTCGACTCGCTTCTCCTCGCGAAGCCCTTCGCGGACCGGGCCGGCATCGAGGCCGGAGGCGTCGTGCGCGTCGCGACGGCCGAAGGCGTCAAGGCCCTGCGGGTCCGCGGGATCCTCCATCCGGGAGGGCTCACCCGCGCGAACGGCGGCGACGTCGCGATGATGGACATCTACGCGATGCAGATCGCGTTCGGGAAGGAGCGGCGGTTCGATCGCATCCAGGTCGCGATCGGCAAGGGACTGGATCGGGACGTCGTCGCCCGCCGGATCCGCACCGCGGTCGGGTCGGGCGTGGACGTCGAGCCGCCCGCGCGCCGCGCGAGCCGGGTGGAACGGATGATGGGGGGATTGCAGGCGGGGCTGCTCGTCGGCAGCGCCGTGGCGCTGCTCGTCGGTGTGTTCCTCATCTACAACACGGTGTCGATCGCGGTGGTCGAGCGGCGTCGCGAGATCGGTACACTGCGCGCGCTCGGCACGCCGCGCGCGTGGATTCTGCGGATGTTCGCGATCGAGGCGGCCGTGCAGGGCCTGCTCGGAGGCATCCTCGGCGTGCCGCTGGGCGTGGGCCTGTCGAAAGGGCTCCTGCGCACCGTGTCGACGGCCGTGTCGTCCCTGTACCTGCGCATGAACGTGACGGCCGTGCAGGCCGATGCGCGCCTGGCCGCGGCCGGAATCGCGCTCGGGCTCGGCGTCACGCTCGTGGCCTCGCTCTTCCCCGCGCGGGCGGCGGCTTCCGTCTCGCCCGTCGAGACCCTCCGCAGCGGCCGCAACGCCCCGCCCGCGCCCGCGTTCCAGCGGCGGATCCTCGCGGTGGCGGGGATCGGCCTGCTCGTCGTCGCGCTCTGCGCGGCCCTGCTTCCTCCGGTCGACGGGCGGCCGATGGGCGGCTACGCAGCCGCGTTCCTCATCCTCATCGGGTGGTCTCTGTGCATCCCGACGTTGCTGTCCTGGATGGAGCGCCCGATGCGCGCCTTCGCGACCGCGCTCTTCGGCGTCCCGGGGCGCGTCGCCGCGGACAACCTCGCGCGGGCCCCGGCCCGGACCGCCGTGACCGTCGCGGCCCTGGCGGTCGCGGTGGCGATGGTGGTGAACGTCTCGACGTTCATGAAGAGCATCCAGTCGGCGCTGGAGCGGTGGATCGTGCAGTCGGTGCCCGCGGACCTGTTCGTCTCCGCGTCGGCCGGGTTCATCGGGGTCCGCAACACGCCGCTGCGCCCGGATCTGGGTGACGCGCTTGCCCGCATCGACGGTGTCGAGGCGGTCGACCTCGTCCGGCTCGCCCAGGCGAACTTCGGGCGGGAGAGGATCTTCATCCTCTCCAACGTCGCGTCGATCTGGATGCAGCACGGGCGCAGCGACTACCTGCAGGGATCGCGCGACGACATCCTGGACTGCATCCGGCGCGACGACGTGGGCGTCAGCGAGAACTTCGCGCGCCGGTTCGGCCTGTGGCGTGGCGACTCGGTCGCCCTGAGGACGCCCACGGGGATGAAACGGTACCGGATCTGCTCGGTCTTCGTCGACTACACGGCGGAAACGGGGATCGTGTCGATGGACCGCACGCAGTACGTGCGCGACTTCGGCGACTCGTCCGTCGACAGCTTCGACCTGTACCTCGCGCCCGCCGCTGCGGGCCGCATCCAGGACATCCGGCGCCAGGTCGTCCGGCAGTTCGGCCGTCGATACGATCTGCAGGTCCGCACGAACCGCGAGCTGCGGGAACTGATCATGAGCTTCGTCGATCAGATGTTCCAGATCATGCAGGCGCTCGAGTTCGTCGCGCTGATCATCGCGGTGCTCGGGGTCGCGAACACGCTCGTGGCCTCGGTCCTCGACCGGACGCGCGAGCTGGGGATCCTGCGCGCGATCGGGGCGTCGCGACGCCAGGTCCGGGGGGCCGTGCTCGCGGAGGCGACGCTGATCGGGCTGTCGGCGTCCGCACTCGGCGCGCCGTCGGGACTGCTCGTGAGCCTCCTCGTCCTGAAGGTCGTGAACCTTCAGGTCCGGGGGTGGGCGATTCCCTACGAGTTCAACTGGTCGGGGTTCGGGATGACCGCGCTGCTCGTCACTGCCGCCGCAGCGATCGCGGGCGTGTTGCCCGCGAACCGTGCGACGGCGGTCGAGCCGGTCGTCGCACTCCGGGCGGAGTAGGCGGCGAAGCTCACCCGCCCATGCAGGAGAAGAGGCAGTCCATCATGTCCGAGAGGCACGCCTCGCCTCCCGCCATGCACGGATCGTCCGCCATCGCCTCGGTGCAGTCCTCGTTGCGGCCCACCGTCAGCGTGCACGCCTCGCAGTAGGCAGACGCCGCGCAGTCCTCGACGCTCGCCACCGTGAAGTCGTTCTCCCCGCAGTCCGTCGTCGCGCCCTCGCCGCCTTGCGTTTCGATGGACCACTCGCAGAAGGTCCGCAGCTCGTCGGCCGACAGCGCGTTCATGGCGCGCGAGCGATCGAGTCCGGATCCTCCACCACCACCACCGCCGTCACCGCCGCCGCCGTCGCTACCGCCACATCCAAGGGCTGCCGCCAGTCCCATCGTTCCAAGCCATCGAAGCATCGTCGCACCTCCTGTGTGCGACGCGTACGACGGCCGGTCCGCAGGGTGAATTCACGGAAACCGTGCCGGTTCCGTCGAACCCGAGGGGTCGGCGCCGCTTCCGCGCGATCGCGGATCTGCGGGAGAATCGGGCGGCACGGCCCTTGCTGAAGATCTTCCGGGCGGACGAGCCTCAGTCGTCGTCGCCGTCGTCGTCGCCGCGGGCGCGGCCCCGGCCGATCTCGCCTCCGGCGCGCTTCGCGGCCTGCTCGGCGACCCAGCCGAGGACCGCGCCGCCGAACACCGACGCCAGGGCTCCGAGCATCACGGCGTTGCCGACCGCGTCCGGCGCCGCCATGTTCCGGAAGACCACGGCGAAGCAAGCGATGTTCGCCGCCGCGCTCGCGGCCCGCGATCGATGGCCCGCACGGGCCCCGACGACGTCCAGGAAGAGGGCGATGAGGAAGAACGCCGCGCCTCCGCCGATCAGGAGCGGGCGAGAGAACCAGGTCGTGAAGACCGTCACGCGCAAGTGCCGTCGCAAGGTGTCGTCCGTGCCGGCATGCTCGAGGAGGTACTCGCCCGCGCCGAGCGGCGCGATCTCCTGGGACGAGTACGAGTACTCGCTCGTGGAAGCGCCGCGGACCCCCCGCCGGATCCGCGTGCGCGACGTGGAGCGCTCGAGCTTCCCGTCCACGGCGACCTCGCGATCGCCGCGCGAGACGACCACCTGGTAGCTCCCTTCCGCCGAGGATCCGACGTCGGGCGCGAACGCGCCGTGGACCACCACGACCAGCCGGCTCTTCGGTCGTGCCAGCCGGAACCGCGCCGTGGCGCCCTCGCGCGCGAGAGTCGTCGCGAACTCGGGCGCGCCGCGGAAGACGGACGCGAAGTACGAGGCCGCGAACAGCCCCGTCGAGATCGCCATGAGCGCAACGAGCGGAAACCAGACCGGACTGCGTCCCGGCCGCGCCGGCGCCTCGGACGGCTGCATGAGTCCCCAGACGAAGTTGCCGACGAGCCATCCGAGCCCCGCCAGGAACGCGACCTCGTTCTGGATCGACTCGACGCGCCACAGGACGAAGAGGATCGCCCCCCCGAACACGATGGCGATCAGCGGAACCCAGCGCTTGTTCTCCTGGTACCAGAGCCACAGGCCCGAGCGGTGGCGCCTCGGCGCCGCGCTCTTCTCCTCGCGCGCGACGCTCCCGGCAGGACGCTTCTTGGCCTGGACCATTGTTGGGTTAGCCGGCCCGCATCTCGTGGACGACGTCGCCTTCCGTCATCACCACCACCGATCCCGGCTCGATCCGGGTCCACACCTCGTTGTCCGTCAGCGGGCGCGTGGCGACGACGATCACCTTGTCCTTGGGCGTCGTGACCTTCGAGAAATCGATCGCCACCTCGTCATCGATGAGCCGTGCCCAGGAGAACGGAGCCTTGCGCTGGATGTACACGAGGTTCGTCGAGCAGTGGCAGAAGAGGAACTTCCCGTCGGACAGGATGAGGTTGAACGTGCCCAGCTTACCGAGCGCGCCGCAGGCGCGCGCCACTTCTGCGAAGAGGGCGCGCGCCGGAGGGTACTTGCGGAACGCGCGCTCGAGGCGCGAGAGCATCCAGCAGAAGGCGTGCTCGGAGTCCGTCGTCCCGATCGGGCGGAAGCGCCCGAGCGGGAAACGCTTCACCTTCGGGATGTTGCCGTTGTGGGCGAAGGTCCACGCGCGTCCCCAGAGCTCGCGCTGGAAGGGATGCGTGTTCGCCAGGGAGATCTTCGTCGAGGTGCTGCGGCGGATGTGCGCGATCGCGATCTTCGATTTGATCGAGTGCGCCTTGAGGAACTCCGCGACCTGGCTCGTCGACGAGGCCGTCGGATCGAGGAATATCCGGCAGGCGAGGCCGTCGTAGAAGCCGACGCCGAACCCGTCGCGGTGGGGACCCGCTTTTCCTCCTCGTGCCGCGAAGCCGCGCAGCGAGAAGATCATGTCCGTCGGCACGTTGCAGTCCATGCCGAGCAACTCGCACACCGCCCGCTACCCCCCGCGCTTGAGCTCGGTCAGAACCAGCTTGGCGACCGCCTTGAGCGTGTCGAAGACGCCGACGCCGGTGGGAGCGACCGCCTCGTACTCGGGCACCCCGGTCGGGTTGAGCAGGCCGTGCAGTTCCTCCTTCGAGGCGACGTTCGGCAGGTCGCGCTTGTTGTACTGCACGACGTAGGGGAGCTTGTCGAGGCTGTATCCCTGTTCGGCCAGGTTGAGGCGAAGGTTCTCGAGGGACTCGCCGTTCGCCTCCATCCGCTCGATCTGCGAGTCCGCCACGAAGACGACCCCATCGACGCCTTTCAGGATGAGCTTGCGCGACGCGTCGTAGAACACCTGGCCCGGAACCGTGTACAGGTGGAAGCGCGTCTTGAACCCGCGGATCTCGCCGAGCGACAGCGGCAGGAAGTCGAAGAACAGCGTGCGCTCGGTCTCCGTGGCGAGCGAGATCATCTTCCCCTTCGCCTCGGGGTTCGTCTTCGTGTAGATGAAGTGGAGGTTCGTCGTCTTCCCGCACAGCCCGGGGCCGTAGTAGACGATCTTGCAGTTGATCTCCCTCGACAGGTAATTGATGAACGACATCGCGCGGGGCCGTCCTACTCGTTGAACAGGTTGTCGATGTCCTCGTCGGTGATCTCGGCGAAGGGCGAGTCGAGACCGGGCTCCGCGACCTTCCGCAGGAGCTTCTCGAAGATCTGGTTCAGTTCGTCGGCCGATTTCTTGACGCGGAGACGAACGAGCCCGAGCGACGAGCGCGCATCGAAGATCACGACGAGGATCACGCGGTTCCCGACGAGCTGGATGTGGACGTTCGCCTTGACCCCTTCGTGGAACTGGGTCGCGAACTCCTCCTCGCGAAGCAACTTCGCCATCCCTCCGGTCGCTGCGACGTTTCCGGCCGTCAGCGACGCGAGGGAGGTCGTGTCGACGTTCTCGACCTCGCCGGACGCCGAGATGAGCTGGCCGTTCTTGTCGACGATGAAAACGGTGCGTGAGTTCGACTCGCGGACGAGCTTGTCGCAGAGGACCTGGATCTGGTTGAACTCCTCCTCGTACATCACCATCTGCGGATTGACCATTCGATCCCTCTCCGCGAGCCGTTCCCTCTGACGAGCTGGGGAACGGGAGTAGAACAGGAAAACCCCTGCAGGTTCAAGGTGAACCCGTTGCGACCGTGGCAGGTCCCGCTGGCTGGCCCCGCAGGCGCAGGAACGCCTTCCATGCTTCGACCAGCGGGATCGGAAGCGCCGACAGCCCGATCACGATCCCCCACTCGGCGCCCGTGAGCGCAGTCGTCTTGAAGATCGGTTGGAGCACCGGGAGCATCGTGAGGAGCTGCACGGCTCCGGACGCGCCGACCGCCACCCAGAGGAAGCGGTTGGTGAAGAGCCCCACCTGCAGGATGGACGACTGGCTCGACCGGCAGTTGAGCGTGTGGAACAGGGGCGAGAGCGCCAGGAGCGTGAACACCATCGTCCGCGCGCGCTCGGGGTCGGCGCCGTGCGCCGAGTACAGGTACACGGAGCACGCCGACATGATGATGCCGACCGCCATCATGCCTCCGTAGGCGCGGGCATTGAGGATTCCCTCCGAAGGAGGCCGCGGCGGGACCGCCATCTGGCCGCCTTCCGGCGGGTCGATCCCGAGCGCGAGCGCGGGGACGCCGTTCGTCACGAGGTTGATCCACAGGATCTGCAGCGCTGTGAGCGGCAGGAACGCGTCGGCGTAGAAGGACGCAACGAACACGGTCAGTACGAGGCCCATGTTCGACGAGCAGAGAAAGTAGACGAACTTCTGGATGTTCCGGAAGATCGCGCGGCCCTCGCGCACCGCCTCGACGATCGTGGCGAAATTGTCGTCCGCGAGGACCAGCTCCGACGCTTCGCGGGCGACGTCCGTCCCGCCGCGGCCCATCGCGATCCCGATGGACGCCTCCTTGAGCGCCGGGCCGTCGTTCACGCCGTCACCGGTCATCGCTACGATGGATCCGCGCCGCTTGAGGGATCGGACGATTCGTAGCTTGTGTTCGGCCGTGACGCGCGCGAAGACCCGGACCTTGTCGACCGACGAGTCGAGCTCGGGGTCAGAGAGCGTCTCGAGCTCCGCTCCCGTCATCGCGCGATCCTCGGGGCGGAAGATGTCGAGCTCCTTGCCGATCGCCGTCGCGGTCGCCTTGTGGTCGCCCGTGATCATGACGACCCGCACACCCGCCTTGCGGCAGTCGGCCACGGCGGCACGGACCTCGGCGCGGGGGGGATCCATCATCCCGACGAGGCCGATCAGCTCGAGGTTCGCCTCCGGATCGTCGCCGGCGACGGGCTTGTGCGCGAAGGCGAGCACGCGCAGCGCCTGGTCGGCGAGGCGCTCGACGACCGCGTCCGCCTTCGCGCGGACCTCGGCGTCCATCGGCATCGACACGTTACCCTGCAAGTACGCGCGGCACCGCGGGATCACCTTGTCCGCGCTCCCCTTGACGAACGAGTGCTCCGTGCCGTTCGAGTCGCGGACGACCATGGTCATCATGCGGCGATCGGACGCGAACGGGATCTCGCGGACGACGGGACGGCCGACGAGCAGATCCTTGCGCCACATCCCCCCCTTCGCGGACATCGTCAGGAGAGCGCCTTCCGTCGGATCGCCGACCACGCGCCATCCCTCCGGCGAGTCCTCGAGCTGTGCGCCGTTGCAGATCGCCGCGCACTCCAGGAGCATCTTCAGATCTTCGCGGTCGGAGGGCTTCACCTCCTGGCCTCCCAGCTCGAAGCGTCCCTGGGGCACGTAGCCCTCGCCGGTCACAGCGAGCTCGTCGAGTCCCACCATCACGCTGCGAACGGTCATCTCGTTCTGCGTGAGCGTGCCCGTCTTGTCGGTGCAGATGATGGTCGTCGACCCGAGTGTTTCCACCGCCGCGAGCTCCCGGACGATCGCGTGTCGCTTCGCCATCCGCTGCATGCCGAGCGCGAGCGTGATCGTGGTGATCGCGGGGAGCCCCTCCGGGATCGCGGCGACCGCGACCGAGACGGCGACGATGAGCATGGTCAGAAGCGACTGTCCCGAGACCAGGATCCCGAAGACGAAGATCAACGCCGACACGGCGAGGCACGCGATCAGGATCTTCTTTCCGAAGTCCGCCAGGCGTTGCTCGAGCGGAGTCTTGCCCTTCTCGACCTCGCCGATGAGGCGGCCGATGCGTCCGAGCTCGGTCTCTCCGCCGTGCTGGACGACGATCCCGCGGCAGCGCCCGCGCGCGAGCGCGGTGCCCATGTAGAGCATGCTGCGCCGCTCCGCGAGGGGCGTGTCGGCCGGCAGCTCTCGGGCGTCCTTCGCGACGGTCGTCGCCTCGCCGGTCAGGGCCGCCTCGGTGACCTCGACGTCGCTGGCCGCGATCACCCGGACGTCCGCCGGCACCTGGTCGCCGGATTCCAGCTCGACGACGTCTCCGGGCACGAGTACCGCGGCCGGCAGGACCACGAGGTCCCCGCCGCGCAGCACCTTCGCGTTGTGCGCCGCCATCTTCTGGAGCGCGTCCAGCGCCTTCTCGGCCTTCCGTTCCTGGAAGAAGCCCAGCAGGGCGTTGACGAAGACGATGAGCAGGATCGCGATGACGTCGGAGAACCGCGACAACACGCTCCCCCCGTGGCTCTGCCCCTCGAGCGTCGCGACGACGGCCGCGACGGCCGCCGCCGCGAGAAGCGTCAGGACGAGCGGGTCGAGGAACTGTTTGAGGAGCTTCTTCCACGCCGGCTCCGGCGGCTTTTCGGGCAACAGGTTCGGCCCGAGCTGCGCGCGGCGCTCGGTCGCCGCGTCGGCGGAGAGGCCGAGCGCGACGTCCACCCCCCATCGCTTCGCGACCTCTTCCGCGCCCAACGTGTGCCAGTGAACGACGGGGGGGGCGGGCATGGGCGCGCAATCATAGTGAAGGAACCTCGATCGTCCAGGCTCCATTACACTGCGACGCCTTGCTCCTCCGACTTCTCTGGAACCTGCTGCTCCTGCCGCTCGTTCCGCTACGCGTCGCGGGGAGACTTCTTTCGCGCCGGCGCCGGAGGTTCGCGCACCTGCGCGTGCGGGGAGCGCTTCCGATCGTCGCGTCCCCCCGCCGCTTCTTCGACCCGCGCCCCGCGACGCCGTCGCTGCTGGGCCTTTCGCAGGCGCTCGGGAGACTCGAGCGGCACCGGCCGGCGGGGCTCCTCGTCGAGATCCTTCCCGTGGCCATCGGCTGGGCGACCGCGCACGCGATCCACGCGCGCCTGCGCGCCCTGCGCGATCGCGGGATGAGGGTCGTCGCCTGGCTGCCGCAGGGTGGAGGCACCAAGGAGCTGTACCTCGCGGCCGCGGCTTCGGAGGCCTACCTCGCGACCGGCGCACCGCTGTGGGCGGCGGGGCTTCGCGTCGAGTCGTCCTTCCTCGGGCGCGCCTTCGAGCGGTTCGGCCTGCGGGCCCAGATCGAGGCGACGGGGGACCACAAGTCCGCCGGCGACCGCTTCACGCGCAGCGAGATGTCCGACGCCGACCGCCAGCAGCTCTCGCGGATCCTCGACGTCACCTGGGAGCGCGTCGTCGGCGACATCGCCGACGGGCGGAAGAAGACCGCCGAAGAAGTGCGCGCCTTCTTCGACGCCGCCCCGCAGGGGACGGCCGACGCCGTCGCGGCGGGTCTCTTCGACGCTGTGCTCCACGAGGACGAGCTGCACGCGAAGCTCTCACCGCGGGGCAGGCCGCGCCTCGTTGCGCTCGGCGCGCTCGTCGCCAGGCGACCGCTTCTCGTGCCCCTGTGGCGCCGCCGGCGGATCGCCGTGGTCCCGATCGTTGGCCCGATCGTCCCCGCGGGGGCGCTGCCGGCTTGGGCGTCGGGGGCGTCGGGCGCCACCGCGGACGCCGTCGTTTCCGCCCTGCGTGCGGCCGCCCGGGATCGTTCGGTCGTCGGCGTCGTCCTCGCGATCGACTCGCCGGGCGGTTCCGCGACCGCCTCGGAGGCGATTCACCGCGAGGTCGTGCGCGTGCGGGAGAAGAAGCCGGTCGTCGCGTCGATGGGCGACGTCGCGGCCTCGGGCGGCTACTACGTCGCGGTCGCCGCCGAGACGATCTTCGCGTCACGGGTCACGATCACCGGGAGCATCGGCGTCGTCGGTGGAAAGATCGCGATCGGAGGCCTGCTCGAGAAGCTCGGCGTCCATCGCGAGATGCTCACGCGCGGCGCGCGCGCGGCGCTCCTCTCTCCTTCCCGCGCCTGGACGGACGACGATCGCGCCGCCTTCCGCCGGCAGCTCGAGCGGACGTACGACGAGTTCGTCGGACGCGTCGCCGACGGACGCAAGAAGTCGCCCGAGGAGGTGAGGTCGATCGCCGGCGGCAGGGTCTGGGTCGGAGCCGACGCCCTCGCGAACGGCCTCGTCGACCGCGAGGGCGACCTGGGCGCCGCCATCGATCTACTTCGCGAGAAGGTGGGCAGGACCGTGGACGTCGTCGCCTGGGCCGGCCCGTCGTCCCCACCGCCCCCGCTGCCCGCAGCCGCGGCGATCCTTGCCACCGAGCGTATCGCCCTCTTCGCCGCCCTCGACGCGTCGATCGAGGGGTAGGGGACACTCCCCTACCTTCCAACTATCTGATCTAACTTGCTTTTCAGCGCCCGAAATCCAGACACTCACTCGCTTCCCGGGCGTCCCGGATTCCGGTCGCCAGAAGCGCGACGAGGCCGCACCGGGGTTCCGGCCGGGAGGCCTTTCTGGCTGGGGAGCGCGACGAGGCCGCACCGGGGTTCCGACGAGGCCGCACCCGACGAGGCCGCACCGGGGTTCCGGCCGGGAGGCCTTTCTGGCTGGGGAGAATCGGGGGCTCTGGAGCGTGGTGAGCGTGGCGGGGCAGGGCGGGAGGCAACGGGTGCTGCAAGCGGGGCGGGCGGGTGGTGGTGCGGATCGGGCGCGGGGCGAACTGGCGCGCTCCGGGAGGCCCGGCAAAGTCGCGGCGGGGCGGTTGGGGCAGCGTCAGCCGTCGGGCGGGGCGCAGGCGACGGCGTGGTGGAGCCGCAGGGCGTAGGTGCCGTTAGGGAAGAGGACGTCGCGGATGCCGCGTTTCCATTTCAGCAAGGCGTCGCGGTAGTCGAGGAGGAACTGCTTGATGCGGGCAATGGCGTCGATACGGACGGCGGGGTCCGCTGCGGCGACGCGCGGGGAGAGCTTCCGGCGCGGTTCGCGGGTCTTGGGAGATGCGTCGGTGGACTGCCCGAGCACGCCGCGACGGCCGAGGAAGGAGCGGCCGGCGCGGGCGGCTTCGTCGCGCAGCTCGCGCTCGCGCGTTTCGACTCGCGTCTCGATCTCCGAGGCAATCTGCTCGGGCGTCATGCCCTCGATGGCGGGAGGGACGATGCGCAGGACGACTGTTTCCGGCGTCGGGCCATCCTCGCGGAAGAAGACGCCGGGACGGCGGATCACGGTCTGAGTTCCGGCGATGTCGCGCGGCCGGGTGCGCTGGCCGGGCCACTCCTTGCCGAACGCGACGAGTCCCGCTGCGGTCGGGTTGCACAGCGTGTAGACGATCTTGTCGAGCACGGCGCCGTCGTCCTCGAGCCGGACCGCGCTCGGCGCCTCGGCGCTCCACAGATTCTCCCAGCGCCCGAGCGAGGCGTTGACGCACCTGGCGATGAGCTTGTGCGCGATCTCCTCGAACTCCGGCAGCCTGCCGAAGACGTCCGTGAAAACGCCGTGGTAGTGATCCGACAAGACGCACAGCGCGTGGACCAGGACTCCGGTGCGCTCGGCGGCGAGGCCGATGCAGTAGGCGACGATCTGGTTCACGACGGCACTCGGCCGCAGGAGGAACTGCCGCTGCGTGCAGCGGCGAGTCACGAGGTACGTGCTGGCGGGCAGAGTCTGTCGCGGCGCGGACACGGGGATCCCCGCGACCAAGAGCAAGCGCCGGGCCCGGCAGCTCCCACGTAGACCCTTGGGAATCCGGCCGCGCGCCGGCGATCCGGCGTGATTTACGCCGCCCGGCGACGCCGCGTCAGCCCATCCGTCCGATCACCGCCCGCAGGATCTCCGCCGTCCCTTCCGGCGTCTCGAACGACTCCGCGTGCAGGTCGCCTTCGCCGGCGGCGCCGGGCCACGAGCCGAGCCACGCGACGATGCACACCGGGACCTCGGCGTCGTCACGCAGGAAGCGCTCGGCCTCGCGGGCGGCGATCTCGTCGTCGGCGGGCGCGATCACGAGCGCGGCGACGGAGGCGGCGCACATCGGCATCCACGCGGGACGAAGGCGCGGGTCCGCCGGGATCACCGTCAACTCGAGGTCGATGGCTTCCCCGAGGCGAAGCGTCCCGAGCGCGCCGATGGGTGCCGCAGCATCGAACGACGTGCCCTCGGGGGCGAACTCCTCGATCCAGCCGAGGCTGCCTGCGAGCCGGCTCGCGGCCGCGGCGTCGGCAACCGGGACGAGGAGCCTTGGCGGGCCAGGCATTCCCGCCCGGCGCGCGTGCTGCACGCAGCCGCGCAAGTGCGACATGCCGTCCTGGTCGGCGAGCGGCACCCGCGGGATTCCTTCGCTCCGTACGGTGAGCCGTCCGCTGCGCAGGAGCGACGCGACCACGAGCGCGGTCTCGACGTCCAGCCAGCTGGACTGATCGAAGACCGAGTCGAGCGAGCGCGGCTCGGCGCACAGGGCGAGGATCTCGCGGCCGGCGTCGTCCGGCGCGGGAGGCAGGCCGCGGCGTGGTGCGTACAGCAGCGCTTGCCGCGGTGGCAGCTCCGGAGAGAGCCGCGCCAGCTCGTCGTTCTGCCTCAGGGCCTCCACGATCAGCGCTTCGGTGCTCCCCGACAGGCTCCCCTTCGCGGGCGCACGGTCCGGAACGAACTGGAACTGGCCGCCCGTCTCCGCGAGCATGCGGACGATTGCCTTGAACCCCCCCGCGGGCCCGAATCTCGCCTCGATGATCTCGCCGTCGCGCATCGCGATCTCGCTGGCCGAGGCCTTCAGAGACAGCAGAAACGTCCCGGTCCGGCGGTTCATCGAGAAGACCTGCAGGATGTCCGCGAGCGGGACCTGTGCGAGATCGCCGCGCACCTGGAGGTCGGGCGCGACGCTGTCCCGGGCGACGGCCCGCGCCGAGAGCAGCGTCTCGATCCGGGTGGCGACCTCGTCGACCTGGAAGGGCTTGCCGAAAGCTCCCTCGAGCGCCTCCGGGAGCGGAAGGCGGCGCACGTCGCCCTTGCCCATGAGGAACACGGGGATGGACGACGTCCGCGGGTTGCCCCGGAGGATCTCGAGGAACGTGCGGATGTCGACGAGCGGGACGTCGACGTCCACCAGGATCAGGTCCGGCGCCGAGGAAACCGCGCGGTCGAGGCCCGTACGGCCGTCCGCCGCGAGAACGACCTCCAGCCCGCGCGACCGGAGCGCGCCCGCGAGCGCCGCGAGGGTGTCGTAGTCCGGGTCGACGACGAGGACCCGCCGGCCGGTCCGGACGTCGGGGATCGTGAACTCGCCGGTCGCCATCAGAACAGAGACCGCTGAAGGTGGTACTCCGCCTGAAGTCCGACCACGAGCGCTTCGACGAGGTCCGGCTCGCAGGTGTGGAACACGGCGAGGTCTCCGGAGGCAGTCGGCCGCGCGAGCAGCCCGTAGGCTGCGCGCTCGCCGACGTGAAGGAGGAAGCGGTGCGTCGCGAGCCGCGGATCGTCGATCCAGACGGCGCGGCCGGACGTGGTCTCGTCGTGGCCAACCCCGCGGGCGCCGATCACCCACACGTGGAGCGCGCTGCCCGCTTCGCCGAGCAGGGCGCCCGGCGCCTCCGCGGTTCCCGCGTCCCCGTACAGGACGCCGGGCAGCGACGGCCGCTTCGTGGCCTCCCGGGCGATCTCGCGCGCCATGCGGTCGACGAACGACGGCGGCAACAGGTGGTGCCGGCTCCAGCCGTTCGCCTGCTCGGAGGCCTGCAACGCTCGGTGCAGCAGGACGCTCCCGTCCCGACGCAGCGCGTACGCCTCGGGGTCGCCGACGAGCGCGTCCACGATGTCCCAGAACCCCCGGCCGCGCAGATCGAGGCGGCGCAGGGTCCCGCCCTTGACACGCTCGGACGTCAGCCTGCACCTGCGCAGGAGCGAGGAAAGGTCCGAGCCGTCGCCCGGGTAGGTGGCGAGGCCCATCGTCGCCTCGAGGCCCAGACCGAGGAGCGCCTCGACGATCTCGGGCGTACTGGACAGGCGCTCCTCGACGCGGCGCCGGCAGGTGACGGATCCGAGCGCGCCCGTCTCCGGCATGAAGACGTGGATCTCGTCGTCCTCGACGCGGGCGACGACGTCCGTGTCGCGCACCACCTCGAGCATCGCGTCGACGATCCGCAGGGACAGCCGGTGGACGCCGTCCGCTCCCGCCTGCCGGCGCGCCTTCTCCATGCCGTCGAGCGTGAGGATCCCCAGGGAGAACTGCCTGCCGTACCGCCGCGCCTTGTCGATCTCCCGGCCGGCGTGATCCACGAAGTAGGCGAAGGTGTACGCGGACGTCGTCGGGTCCTTGATGCCGCTGCGTGCGAGAGCCTCGAAGCGGCGCGCGTTGCGCAGCGACGCGGCCGCGAGATCGGCGACGACGCGAGCCGCCTCGACGTCCGCGGCCGGGACCTCGGCAGGAATCCTGATCTCCGCGAGGCCGACGAGCGTGTGCGACGCGTGCAGCGGGACGAGCAGGTGTCGCCCGTCCGCATCCAGCAGGACGACCTCGCCGGCGCGCAGTGCGTCCTTTTCGGGGAGGCGGGCGACCTGCCGATCGGCGGGAGCCGGGCCTTCCCCGTGGACGCCCGCCACCACGAGGGTTTCGGCGTCGTCCGCTGCAGGCAGGTAGAGCACGACGCGGCTCGCTTCGAACTCCCCCGCGAACACGTCGACGATCATCTCGGGCAACAGGGACGGCTCCGACTCCTCGACGAACGGCAGGCATCGCCGGTACGCACGTGCGCGCCTCTTGCGCGATTTGCGCTCGGTCTCGACCTGGGCGTGCTCGGCGAGGAGCACGCGGCGCTCGCGGACACGATCGACCGCGAGCAACAGGTCATCGCCCGACAGCGGCTTGAGCACGGTCGTCGCAGCGCCGAGGGAAGACGCCTGGGCGACGGACGCCCGATCGTCGGCGGACGCCATGACGACGAGGTCGCAACTCGGGTCGAGCGCGCGCAGGTGGTGTACGAGTGCGAGTCCCCCGTCGGACGGCAGGGTCAACGACACGAGGACGAGGTCGATCTTCTCGGAGCGCACCTTCGCGAGCGCCTCTGCAGGCTCACGGACTGCGACCACGCGGTCGCCGTGCGCAGAGAGCACGCGGTGCGCGAACTGCAGCGACTCGTCGTCGCCGTCGACGACGAGGACGCCGAGGGCGGAGGGCCGGTCCATGTTGGGGGCGGGCGAGTGTAGCAAGCGGCGGGGTCTCCCCGGTTTTCATCCGTGTTTTCGCCCTCCTGGCGAACCCCGTCGCTTTCGGCCCCCCCGAAACGGGACTCCGGGCGGGAAAAGTGCAATAACTCCCCCATGTTCGGACGTCAGCGCGGAGCGGAAGTGGCGGCGCGTCGCAAGGCCCGCAGGGACAAGGAAGACGGCAGCGCGAGGCTTCGCGACGCGGTCCCTTCCCTCTCGGCGCTCCACTTCCAGGTCTCGAGCCGGCATGGACGGGCCCAGCTCGCCGAGACGCGTCACCTCAAGCGCTTCATCGTGGACCAGGCCCCCGCTCTCTTCGAGATGCCCTGCACGGACAAGGCCTGCAAGGAAGGCGGGCACGACATGACGCGGGACATCTTGAAGGCGCTGAATGCGGCCGAGGCGCGCTTCGAGGTCGAGAACGACTGCCGCGCGGGATGCGGGCGGACCCTCCAGGTCGTGGGCGTCGCCGTCTACCGCTGACGCTTCGCCGGGGGTTGCGCGCGGTATCATCCGCCGGGTGGGCTGGACGGCGCCGCTGCTGCTCGCCGCCTGCGGAGCGCGCTCCCGCGCGATCTCCGGGCCGGACGCGTCCGTCCCGGACGCGCGCGTGCCCGACGCGCAGGCGTGGTGGGACACGCCGCCCTGCCCCGACCAGGACGGAGACGGGTTCCTTCCGCCCGAGTGCGGCGGCGCCGACTGCGACGACGCCGACGCGTCGGTCTTTCCCGGGGCGCCCGTCTGGATCCAGCGGCGCATCGAGGACGGCGACTTCCCGTCGATCGCGATCGACCCCGACGGCGCGGCGTGGGTCGCGTTCGCGGGGACGAGCCCGGGCGGACCGGACGACGTGCTGCTTGCGACCGACATGGGCGATTGGCTCGTGCAGGGCGTCGAGCCCGACACGGGGGGGCGGCCGAAGCTTGCGATCGACGCGGAAGGATTTCCCCACGTCGTCTACACGGTCGACGAGGTCCAGCTCCGTCACGCCTTCGTCGAGAGGACCGCGGATGGAGTCGACTGGGTGTTCGAGACCGTCGAGGATGACAGAGGGGTAGGCGCCATCAACGAAGAACTGGATCTCGCGCTGGGTCCTGGCGACGAGGTCCACGTCGCCTACTCGCACGCGAGCGCCGGAGCGCCTCAGGACCTCTTCTGGGCGACGGGTGCTGGCGATTCCTGGGTGCTCGAACGCGTCGATCCCGGGCCAGGATGGGGCCTGTCGATCGCGATCGACGGTGAAGGCGTCCCTCATGTCGCATACCAGGACGAGGAGGAGCTCGTCGTCGCGTACCGGCGCGGCGACAGCTGGACGAAGCAATCGGTCGCGCCGACCTGGGAATCCAACCCGACGGACATCGCGTTCGAACCCGATGGTTCGATGCGGATCGCGTTCGTCCAACCGATCACGGACGCCCCGAGCCCGCTCGCGGTCGCGTCGAACGCGTCCGGCGTCTGGGAGACCGAGAGGATTCACGGCACCGAGTCGTTCTACGAGCCGTCGCTCGCCGTCGACCCGGACGGAGTCGTCCACGTCGCGTTCTCCTACCGAGGATGGAGCCAAGGCGAGAAGGACTCGCGCATCGAGTATGCGACCGACGCGGGCGGCCTCTGGACGATCGAGGAGGTCGCCGACGGTCGCCGCCCGGTCATTGCCGTGGGTCCCTCGGGAGAAATCGAGATCGCCTACTCGAAACCGGCAGAGTCTCCGCGGGGCGTCTGGCATGCCGAACGGACGGAGGCGTGCCCGTGATTCCCGTCGTGGCGGGTCGTGCTCCCCGTTCCGCAGGCCCCGCCGCGTCCGGACATCGCTCCGACCGAGTGAGCTTCAGCCGATCGTCCCCTCGAACACTTTCACGGCGGGGCCGCGCATTCGCATGCTCGACAGGTCGGCGCGGACCGTGATGGTCAGGTCGCCTCCGGGAAGGGTGACGACGATCGGCGAGTCGAACTTCGCGCGACCGGTCCTGCACGCGGCGGCGGCGGCGGCACAGGCGCCGGTGCCGCAGGCGCGGGTGAAGCCGACGCCGCGCTCCCAGACCGTGACGACGAGGTGCGAAGGGGAGCGCACCTCCGTGAACTCGACGTTCGTGCGGTCGGGGAAGAGCGGGTGCGTCTCGACGGCTGCGCCGAGCGCGGCCCGATCGGACGCGGCAATCGGATCGAAGGTGACGGCGTGGGGGTTGCCCGTCCGGACGCGGGTCAGGCGGATCGATCGGCCGACGACGTCCACGGCCTCGTCCGGATCGCCCTCGATCACCGCTGCGCCCATCTCGGCTTCCACCTCGCGGCCGTGAATCGTGCAGCGGCGAGTGCCGGAATCCGTCTCCACCAGGAATTCCCTCCGTGTGGGGGCGCCGTCGTGAAGGTGGATCGCGAGGCATCGGATCCCGTTGCCGCACATCTCCGCGGTCGAACCGTCGGCGTTGCGGAACGCCATTCGGACGTCGCCGCCCGCGGAGGGCGGGAGCAGCACGACCAGGCCGTCCGCGCCGACGCCCACGCGGCGATCGCACAGCGACCGCGCGAGGTCCGGCGTGGGCGGGATCGGGTCGGCACGCCGGTCGAGCAGGACGAAGTCGTTTCCGATTCCCTGGTACTTCCAGAACATCATTCGGCCGGATCCTCCCAGCGCTCCGCGAGTCGCAGAAATTCCTCCTGCAGGTCGGGATGGGCGAGGAGCTTGCGGACCGCCGGCGCGAGGCGCGGGTCCGACAGGAACCCCGCGAAGAGATCCGGCTCCTCCGTGGACGAAGCGGGAGAAGGCGTCGGTGGAGGGGAAGCCTCGAGCTCCTTCATCCCATCGACGTGCTTCTTGGTCGGATAGCGCGCTCCCATCTCCCACGCCGTGACCTCGGACGACTCGATCCCGAGGTGGTCCGCGAGCTGTTTCATCGAGATCCGCAGTCGCTTTCGCAGCGCCCTGATGTCGTCGGCCTCCATCCGGGGCACGATATCGCGGAAGAATGCGTCCGGCGTGGATCTTGCTCGGTCATGGGATCGTGCACGAAAAGCCGAGTCATTCTGGGGACGACGTGCCCCAAGGCTCCGGGAAGTACCCGGGTCCAAGAATCTCGGAACTATCGGCGACGTCTGTTGTCTCTGGCTGGTCGGGGCGCATCAGGGCCCAATGGAGGAGCGAGATGGTCCGCTTTCTCAACGGCGTGTTCGGTTTTGCGGTCGTGTCGCTCTTCATTGCGGTGCAGGCGCAGACGCCGGCGCCGATCTGGGAGGCGCAGCCGTCTGAGCTTCGAAGGATCGCGGACCTGGAAGCGGCCCTCGAGGGGAACCGTTCGGACCCCGAGCTGGCAGCCCAGCTCGCGGACGAGTACCTGCATCAGCGCGAGCCCGAGCTCGCGGCGGCCGCGCTGCGGGCCCTGGACGTCGACGCGCAGCGCGATCCGATCGTCCAGCACCGCCTGGCCCTCGCGTACGCCGACATGGGGCAGCTCTCCGACGCGATCGCGAGCGCGCGGGTCGCCAGCGCACGATGCATGCACGCCATCGAGGACGCCGAGGCGGTTCCGGGGCTGCGGTCCTCGTGCAGCGAGACGACCCTGACGCGTGTCGAGTTGCACCGCACGGCGCTCGAGCGCCTCGAAGCGTGGGGCGTGGTCGATCCGCAGCAGGATCCTGCGAAGACGGAGCTGGCGTACGGCCTGTCCTACCGGATCGCCCGGCTCGCGGTTTCGCAGCGTTAGCTATCGCCGCCGCCGGCCGATCGCCGCGATCGCCGCGACGAGGAGGAAGCCCGACGCGGCGGCTCCGGTCCCGGCGACGCTGCAGAGGCTCCCCCCGGAAGCGCTCACGCTCGGTTCTGGGTTCCCGTCCGTCTGGAAGCGCCCGCCGGTGACGGACACGACGCCGGGGTCCGAGCCGGGCTCGGCGCAGGGATAGGCTTCGCCGATGGTGTCGCGGTTGTCGACCGAGAGCCTTCCGGCGCCTCGCTCCGTCTGGTCGATCGCGAACATCGCGTACGGCATGCCTTCCGGACGGAAGTCCCAGGAGCCCTCCCAGCACGCGCGCAGGCCGTTCGGCGTCACGACCTCGTACCGCGACTCCGAATAGCCGTAGCCGCTCCCGTCGCAGTAATAGGTCCTTGCGCCGCGTCGCTCGAGCGGAACCGCCGGGAGGTCCGCATTGACGGCGAAGAGCGGGTCCTCGGTCATCTCCGAGGGAGACATCGTCGTGAACAGGCGGGTCAGGGTGGAAAACCGCGCGAAGGACGCGGCCGCCGCCTGCAGCGGCTCCACGATGGCTTCCTCGATGGCCACGGCGAATCCGGCCGCGTCGAACTCGTAGCCGAGCGCGGAGAGTTCGTCGCCGTAGCAGCGGGCGCAGGCGTTCTCGCACCCGCCGTAGTAGTAGTCGTCGCAAGGGCTCGAGCAGTCGACGCACTGCTGGAACTGCTCCTGCGAGACCCCCTCGGCTGCGAGCGAATCCGGAACGGGCAGGTAGGCCGCGAGCAGGCCGGAGATGAGGGGATGCCGGTTCAGTCCCTGCCGTTGCAGCTCCACCATGAAGGCAATCGGATCGTCGAGCGCCGCCAGGAGGTCGGTCGTGTACCGGTCTGGTCGAAGCGCGTCGGCCGCCTCGTCGGGGGAGCCTGCGTAGTCGACGAGGAAGGCGCGCCCGCCGGCCTCGTCGAGCGCCGCATTCAGGATCGCCCCGTAGTCTGGAACGTCGTGCATGTAGAGGTAGAGGTCGTTCATCCAGACCTCCGGGTAGTTGGTCGAGACTGCCTGGCCGTTCGCGAGCACCCAGATCGTGATCGGCATGTCCGACGTGGCCGCGATCGCGGTCAGTCGGATGGGCAAGCACGCCTCGTCGCTCGCCATGTCGAGGACGATGGGCCGCAGGTCCCCCGCCTCCTGCCCTTTCTGGAGCTTGAGACCCGCGAAGTAGAAACCCTGCTCGATGTAGGACGCGATGATCGGCAGCGAGCTGTCGGGGACGTCGAAGCCGTTCTCGACGAGCCAGTCCTGCAGCGCCTCCGGGTCGGTGCCGTCCACGACGATGGTCTCGTACGGGCCGGCGACGCCCGCGGCCAGCACCGTGACCTCGTCGCGGGCGCCCGAGCCGGTGCCCGTGGAAGTGCCCGTGTCCGTGTCGGTGTCCCCGTCCGTGTCGCTGTCGGCGTCTCCTCCGTATCCGCAGTCGTCGTCGTACCTTTCCTCCCGGACGAAGCGGGGCATGGTCGATCCGAGCAAGGAGGCGAAGACGTCGTCGCTTCCAGCGGAAAACTCCGGAACGACGGTCACCGGGACGACCCAGGAGAAGTCGTTCGCATCTCCCTGGAACTGGATCTGGATGTGGGCCTGGACGCGCCCCGATTCCTCGTCGATGACGAACAACACTCGCTCGCCCGTCTGGTCGATCTGCTGTCCGCTGCAGAAGAATCCTCCGCACGCGCGGGCGGCGCGGGGCGCGAGGGCGAAGCTGGGCAGGACGACGAGAGCGAGCACACCACGGCGCATGGTCTTCCTCCGGGCCCGAGGTTTGCGAAGAGCGTGCCACCGCAGATCGAGCGAAACGACACGAGATCCTCGTGTGTCAGGCTGTGCCACCGCACCGCCGCGCGCCTGCGCCGCAGGCTTCGCGACCTACCGGGCGCGACCCTCCACGACGACGTCGTCCACGTACCACCCCGGCGCCGGGGCGGCCGCGTCGCTGCCGAAGTAGAAGCGGAAGCGGAAACCGGGGCTCGACTGCGCGGTCACGTCGAAGATTTCCTCCTGCCACTCCTGGATGGGTCCCGCGTTCGTGAAGCCCTCGAGGCCGTCGACGTGGCGGCCGTCGGATCCTGCCTCGATGTCGCCGTCGTAGCCGTCGTCCGGGAAGACCTGCGTCCAGTCGGCGCCGTCGGACGCTTCGACGAGACCCCCGTCGCGGGTGGCCGCTCCGACCGTCTCGAACTCGTACCAGTGCCAGAAGCGCAGGACGACGCACTCGTAGCCGGTCGTGTCGACGATCGGCGAGAGCGCGAAGGAGTCCTCCTCGTTGTTGTAGTTTCCGGCCACGTTCGTCGCGATCGCGTTTCCGCCGACCGCGTGGTCGCTTTCGGGCCCCGAGGTCGGACGCCCGCAGTTCCACGAATCGTTCGTCCCGCCGAACGAGAACCCGTCGGGGCACGCGTCGAAGGAGAAGGTCGCGATGGGCGTTGCGCCCTCGCAGTCGGCTCCCGTTCCGGTTCCGGATCCAGATCCGGTTCCGGTTCCGGATCCGGTTCCGGACCCGGTCCCGCTTCCGGTTCCGGTGTCCGAGTCCGTGTCCGAGTCCGCGTCCGCGCCCGTGTCCGGATCCGATCCGCCGTCGCGATCCGGGATGCTTCCGACGGCGGAATTGCACCCGACCAGCCCCAGCAGCGCAAGCCTCATGGGTGCGGATCGTAGCGTCCGCCGCGGCGCCCGTCGACTGAGCTACCATGTGTGCGTGCTGCGAGCCGGGTGGATCCTCTCGCTCTTGTCGCTCCTCTCGCCCTGCGGGTGCGACTGCGGAAGCGCGGCCTCGGACGGCGGCGAAGGCGACGGCACCGATCCCTTCGACTGGGACGCGGGCGGCGACACCGACACGGACACGGACGCCGACACGGACACCGACACGGACACGGACACGGACACGGACACGGACACCGACACGGACACGGATTCGGACGAGCCCTGCGAGGTCGAGCCGGACCCCGAGCCCTTCCGCGACCCGGTGCGCGAGCTGGGCTGGGGGACGGACGTCGATCCGTTCGCGGACTACGTCCACGTCGTGATGTCTCCCATCGTCGTCGACTTCGTCCGCGAAGCGGCCGCCGAGGACGCGGTGCCGGAGATCGTCTTCGTCTCGTACCGGACGGCGGGGCAGCCCGGCGTGCTGCGCGTCGTATCGGGGCGAGCGCCGCACGATCCGCTCATGACGCTCGCGGGCCGTGGCGATCCGGACGATCCGGCCGACGTGCCGCTCTTGCACTACGACGGGCATCCGGCGGCCGCCGACCTCGACGGCGACGGCGAACCGGAAGTCGTGGTCGGCAAGCAAGCCGGGGGGCTCCTCGCCTACCACGGCGACGGAACCATCGCGTGGGAGAGCGACGACCCGCCGCAGGGGGAGTTGCTCGAGAACGCCTCGATCGCGATCGCGGACCTCGAGGGCGACGGCGTCCCCGAGCTCGTCGTCGGCGGAAACGTCCTCGAGTCGGATGGGACCATTCGCTGGCGAGGGGCGGTCGGCGACGGGCGCAACAGCCAGGGTCCGCTCTCGTGCGTCGCGGACGTGGACGACGACGGTGAGCAGGAGGTGATCGCCGGCAACACCGCGTACGAGCCGGCGGACGGGGCGATCCTCTGGCAGACCGCGACGGGAGGGCAGGGCTTCTGTGCGATCGCGGACCTGTACGAGGCCGACGGGACGCCCGGGAGGGATGGGCTGCCCGAGGTGATCCGCGTGACGGGCGGGTTCATCCGAGTCCACCACGGCGCGGACGGCGTGCAGATAGACACCTGGGACTTCGCAGGCGCAGGATCCGGCGGCGCGCCGACGGTGGCGGACTTCGACGGCGACGGTCTCTCCGAGATCGGCGTCGCGGGTGCGACGTTCTACTCGGTGTGGGACGTCGACACCGACACGGAGCTGTGGCGCGCGGCGACGGAGGACGACTCGTCGAACGTGACGTCGTCCACGGTCTTCGACTTCAACGGCGACGGGACGGCCGAGGTCGTCTACAACGACGAGCAGTACTTCCGGGTCTTCGCGGGGCCCGACGGCGCGGTGCTCTTCGAGGAGCCGAATCCGTCCCGGACCCGAACGGAGCAGCCGATCGTCGCGGACGTCGACGCCGACGGCAACGCGGAGATCGTGTTCGCCGCGAACACGGAAGCGGACTTCGCCGGCGACTCGATCCCCGCGGAGGAGCGCGTCCCGGGCCTCGAGGTCTGGGGCGCGGGCGACGACACCTGGGTGCCGGCGCGGCGAATCTGGAACCAGCACACCTATCACATCGGAAACGTCGAGGAGGACGGGACGATCCCGGCCGGCGAGCTCCCGAGCTGGACCGATCACAACACGTACCGCCTCAACCTCGCGGGTGAGCGCATCGGGGCCGCCCCGGACCTCGTCCCGCTCCCGGCCCCGTTCGACGAAACGGACTGCTTCGAAGATCGGATGGAGATCTGCACCGACGTCCACAACCGAGGGGACGTCGCCGTCGGACCCGGTGTGGACGTGCGCTTCTACGCCGGCGAGCCCGGCGCGGGCGGCGTGCTCATCGGCACCGCCCTGACCGTGGGCGGGCTCGATCCTGGCGAGACGGAGCGCGTGTGCATCGACTACGAGCCGGTCCCCGCGGACGGCGTGGACGTCTGGGCGGAAGTCGACTTCGGCGGCGAGGTCCGCGAGTGCATCGAGGACAACAACCTGGGGGAACTGGGTCTCGCCGATTGCGACGACATCGGGTAAGGCTGCGGCCGACGATACGGGGGCTGCGCCGGGTCTTCTCGGCCGTGCCTTACTCAGCGTACGAAAAGTACGCTTCCGTCGGCCCAGCCTCCGAGGACTCCGGCTCGCTCCCCGTCTCGTCGCCCTCGCCTTGCCCTGAGAAGCAGCTGTGCGGACGTGTATCCGTCGTTCTCGTCGGACTGCTCGCCGGGTGCGGGTCGGTGCCGCACCACGCCGAGGTGCCGGATGAGGATCCGGAGGCCGCGGTCGAGATCGAGGGAGAGACGGTCCGGGAGGTCGTGCGCGAGCCGGAGCCGGAGCCCGAGCCGGCTGATCCGGATTCGCCGGGGACGACGTCGCCTGCGCCGGTCGAACCGGCGGGACCTCCCACCACGTGGAATCCCATCGCGATGCCGGCGTCGGTGGACCGTCAGGTGCGTTCTCTGCTCGGGAAGGTCCGCTCCGCGAACTTCCGTGTCGTGCGCTGGATGGTGTTCGACCACACGGACGGGCGTGGCACCGCGTACGTGGTCTACGAGCTGACGCGGCACGACGCCTGCAACGCGCTCGCGCGCGCGACGCGGACGTCGAAGACGCCGTCGGAGGCGCGGGCGCGCTTCGAGGACGAGTGCACGTCGCGCACGGACGTCCCGCTGCAGCAATGCAAGTACGTCGGGCTCGCTCGTTTCGCGATCTCCTCCATGCCCGCACCGGGTGTCGCCGGCTCGCCCGCGCGGCTGGAGCTGGCGCGCGACGAGGTGCTGGACCCGGAGCTGTGCTCGCTCTCCTTCGTGGAGTTCGCGCTGCGCGACGTCGACGGCGATCCCGGGCCGGAGCTGCTCCTCGACTTCGAGTGGCAGGATCTCGTCGGTGGCAACGACGTGGCGCCGGCGCCGACGAAGAGGGTGCACGCGATCCTCGTTTTCCGCCCGGACCTGGCGCTGCAGGAGTCGCGGTCCATCGGCACGGAGTACTTCGAACCGGGCTCGGACGGCGCCGGAGCGCCGCGCCGGGGGTCGTGGCGGCTCGAAGACGTGAACCGCGACGGCCACGCGGACCTCGTCCTCGAGAAGGAGACGGTCGAGCACTGCGCCGGGTGCCGGTCGACCCGCGAGCGCATCGTCCTGCGTTATGATGCTGCGCGGGACGAGTGGAGGTGAGGTTCGTGCTGGGGTCCATGGTCGTCGTCCTTCTGATGTCGGCATGCGGTACCGGACGCGTGGGCGGTTCGGACGGCGACGGGGACACGGACACGGACGCGGACGCGGACACGGATTCGGACACGGATTCGGACACCGATTCGGACGCCGATTCGGACACCGATTCGGACACCGACTCGGAGACCGATTCGGGATCGGACACAGGGGAGTGCGCGGTCGACGCGGCGTGCGACGATGGCCTGCATTGCACCGGCCTCGAGCGGTGCCTCGACGGCCTGTGCATCGATGGCGCCGACCCCGACTGCGACGACGGCGTCTCGTGCACCGAGGACACCTGCAACGAGGCGGCCGACGGTTGCAACCACTCCCCGGACGACGCGGCCTGCGACGACGGGTCCTTCTGCTCGGGGCTCGAGACCTGCGACACGATCGGGGACTGCCAGCCCGGCGAAGGGCCGGACTGCGACGACGGCGTCGACTGCACGGACGACGCCTGCGCCGCGGGATCGGACGACTGCGAGTCGACCCCCGACGACGATCTCTGCGGCAGCGGCGAGATCTGCGACCCCGACGCCGACTGCGACTGCGATCCCTTCGGCGCCGATTGCGCCGCTTGCGGCGACGTGAACGGCAGCGGCTTCGTCGACATCTCCGACGTGATCCGTTGCGGCAACGAGGTCGACGGCGGCGGCCCCTGGGACTGCTGCACGACGTTCCAGCTCGACTTCGAGAAGGACGGCGACGTCGACGCCGCGGACTGCACGGCGATCTTCGACTACGTCTTCAACGGCGCGGCGGGGTGCTGAGGGGCGTCAGCCTGGATTTCGCGTGTCCCCGAGTACGCCGAGCGACTTGCGTCACGAGACGACGGCAGACGCGGGGGCGGCGCGCGGAACCATAGCAGGGCTATGGTGAGCACGGCGCACCCGAGGGGGTGCGCGAGCGCAGCGAGCACGCTCCCCGGTCAGATGCCGTTGGATCGGGGCGCAGGTCGCCGCCGGAGCGAGCGGGACACACGAAATCCAGGCTCAAGGCAACGACAGCCGGAAGTCGTCGAATTGGGCGGCGCCGCCGGCGATGCCGACTGCGGCGACGCCCGGGGCGGGTGGGGAGCCGTCGATCGTCCAGATGCAACCGACTCGCTCGAGCGCGCCCGGGGTCCCCTGGTAGAGGAAGGCACTGACGAGCGTGTCCTCCGAGCGGTCCATGCAGACCAGGATCACGCGGAAGGTCCGGCCGACGGACCAGCCGTCGTGGCTCCTCTCGACCTTGACCTCGCCGTCCTCGAGCAGGACGAAGCGGTCCGACTGGATCTCCGCGGCGTAGAAATGCTCGGGCGGATCGGTCGCGGTCATCCGACAGAAGACGGCCGCCGAGTCGACGCCCGCGACGACCGGGACGACGTCGATGCCCACGACCGTGTCGTTGCCGCTGTCCCCCCACTCCGCGTTGGTGCGCACCGCGTGGCCGACCAGATCGTCGTCGCCCGCCGCGTCGAGGTAGCCGTCTGCGAGGTCCGGGACCGTCCACACCTCCTCGGCGCCGGGCGGGACGACCCAGTACTGACCGAGCGAGAAGCGTCCGTCGAAAGAGTCCGCGCGATCCCACCGCGTGGCCCCGTCCTGGTACCAGGGCAGCGGGTCGTGGCCGCAGGTGAGGACTTCGCCGGGCTGCCAGGGGCCGCCGTCCTCCGGGATCCCGGCGTCGAAGCTCTTGAACCCGTCCTTCTCGTCTCCACACCCCAGGGCGAGAAGGAGTGGCGCGAGCCTCATGCGCGGGCCGAAGCCGAGCGGCCCTTCGCGGGGCGCGCGGTGCGCCGGGCCGCCGATCCGTTCGACTTCGACTTCGGGGCCGCGCCGTTCCCCTTCGACGTCTGCGCCGCCGTCTTCGGGGGCTCCGCCTTCTTGCGCAGCGCCCTCGGGAGCAGAGCCGCCGCCATCTCCTCGGCGCGGTTCGACCGTTCCCAGGTGAAGGACTCCTCGGACCGACCGAAGTGCCCGTAGCTCGCCGTCGCGCGGTAGATGGGCCGCAGCAGATCGAGCTGCTCGATGATCCTGCGCGGCCTCATGTCGAACTTCTTCTGGATCCACTTCGCGAGCTTCTCGTCCGGGACCAGGCCCGTCCCGAACGTCGACACGTACACGCCCACGGGCTGCGCCACGCCGATCGCGTACGCGACCTGCACCTCGCAGCGCCGCGCGAGCCCCGCAGCGACGACGTTCTTGGCGACGTAGCGCATGTAGTACGCCGCGCTCCGGTCCACCTTGGAGGGGTCCTTCCCGGAGAATGCCCCGCCGCCGTGCCGGCCCATGCCGCCGTAGGTGTCGACGATGATCTTGCGCCCGGTCACGCCCGCGTCCGCGAACGGGCCGCCGTGGACGAACCGTCCCGTCGGGTTGACGTGGAACTTCGTCCCCTTGAGCAGCGCCTTCGGCAGGGCCGGCTTGATGACCGACTCGACGACCGCCGCCTTGATCTCCTTGTGCTCGATCCCGTCCTGGTGCTGCGTCGAGACGACCACCGCGGAGATCCGGACCGGCCGGTCGTCGACGTACTCGACCGTCACCTGGCTCTTGCCGTCCGGCCGCAGCCACGGCAGTTCTCCCGACTTCCGCGCCACGGCGAGCCGCTTCGTGAGCGCGTGCGCGAAGTGGATCGGCGCCGGCATCAGCGCGTCCGTCTCGTCGCAGGCGTAGCCGAACATCATTCCCTGGTCGCCGGCGCCCTGTTCCTTGAAGAGCCCCTGGCCCTCGGTCACGCCTTGCGAGATGTCCGGCGACTGCTTCTCGATCGCGGTCAGGACGGCGCAGGTTCCGGCATCGAACCCCATCGACGAATCGGTGTACCCGATGTCCCGGATGACGCCCCGGACCAGTTCCGGAAGGTCGACCCACGCGCGTGTCGTGATCTCGCCCGCGAGGACCGCGAAGCCCGTCTTGACCATCGTCTCGCACGCGACCCGCGCGGCGCGGTCCTGCACGAGCAGCGCGTCGAGCAGCGCGTCCGAGATCTGGTCGCAGATCTTGTCGGGATGCCCCTCGGTGACGGACTCGGACGTGAAGACGCGCGTGCTGGCCATTGACGGCTCCTTCCTGCTTTTCGGGACGCTGCTACCTAGCCCGCGGTTCCCCGGGTGTCAACGTTCGGTGATAGATTGCGCGCATGAGTTCGACCTTCATGCTTTTCGTTTCCGTTCTCGCCTTCTTGCCCTCCTGCGGCTCCGAAGGCCGCCCCGAGTGCGGCGCCGGCCAGACCGAGTGCGAGGACGCCGCCGGCGACCCGCAGTGCGCGGATCTCCTCGATTCGCCGGATCACTGCGGCGCCTGCGGCACGGCCTGCGCGGAAGGGGAGATCTGCTCGGAGGGTGCCTGCGCGCCGGACTGCGCCGCGAACGCGACGCTCTGCGACGACGGGACGGGCGTGCTCACCTGCCAGGATCTCGCCGCCTCCTCCACGAACTGCGGCGAGTGTGGCGTCGTGTGCGCCGGGACCGAGTTCTGCTTCGCGGGCGCGTGCGTCGCGGGCTCGTGCCCCGACATCGCCCGCGTGATCTGCGGCGGCGCGTGTGTCGACACCTCCGGAAACGCGATGCACTGCGGGATCTGCAACAACTCCTGCCGGTCGAACCAGCGTTGCGACGACGGCGTCTGCACGTCGGGCTGCTCGGCCAGCCGCGATTGCGGCGGACTGTGCGTGGACATCCAAACGGACGAGGCGAACTGCGGCACCTGCGACGTCGTCTGCGACATCGCCACGCAGGACTGCGAACGGGGAGAGTGCGGCGATCTGTGACGGTCCCGCTGGATCTTGCCGTCTGGCACCACCGTTTCGCCGAGGTCGCAGAGGAGATCGGGGCCGCGCTCGGCGCCTCCGCGCTTTCCCCCAACATCAAGGAGCGCCGGGACTACTCCGCGGCCGTGTTCGACGCGGCCGGAGATCTCGTCGCCCAGGCGGCGCACATCCCGGTGCACCTCGGTGCGGCCCCGCTCGGGGTCCAGGCAGTTCTGAAGAAGGTCCGGCTCTCTCCCGGCGATCACGCGATCGCGAACGATCCCTTCGAGGGCGGGACGCACCTGCCCGATATCTCGATCGTCACGCCGGTGTACCTGCCCGGCGAGGACTCGCCGCGGTTCTACGTCGCGACCCGCGCGCATCACGCCGACGTCGGCGGCGAGACGCCTGGCTCGATGCCGCTGTCGACTCACATCGACCAGGAGGGCGTCCGCATCTCGCCCACGCTCCTGACGGACGACGTCCGGGCGGAGCTGCTGGGCCGCGCCCGCGGCGCCGCCGAGCGCGCTGCGGACCTCGGCGCGCAGATCGCGGCGAACGAGGTCGGCGCCGCGCGCCTGCGCGCGCTCGCGCGCGATCCGGCCTGTGTCGACCGGATGGCCGCGCTGCGCCGGTACGCCGCCTCGCGCATGCGCGCCGTCCTGAGCACGATCCCGTCGGGGGTTCATCGTTTCGTCGACGTGCTCGACGACGACGGCGCCGGGACCCGTGACGTCCGGATCGCGGTTGCGATCGAGCGCCGCGGCGACGAGGTCCTCGTCGATTTTACCGGGAGCGCTCCGCAGGTGCCGGGGTGCCTGAACGCGACGGAGGCGATCACCGTCTCCGCGGTCCTGTACGTCTTGCGGTGCCTCGCGCCCGCGGACCTGCCGACGAACGCGGGCTGCATGGATCCCATCCGCGTCGTCCTCCCCGAGCGGTCGGTCGTCAACGCTGCAGCGCCCGCGGCGGTCGCCGGTGGGAACGTGGAGACGTCGCAGCGGATCGTCGACGTCCTGCTCGGCGCGCTCGCCGGCGCGCTGCCGGACCGGATCCCGGCGGCGAGCCAGGGGACCATGAACAACGTCGCGTTCGGGGGAGCCGACTGGGCCTACTACGAAACGATCGGCGGCGGGGCGGGCGCCGCGCCGGGCGCGGCAGGACTCTCGGGCGTCCACACGCACATGACGAATACGCGCAACACGCCCATCGAGGCCCTGTCCCGGGAGATGCCCGTGGACGTCGTCGCCTACCGGCTCCGCAGGGGCTCGGGCGGAGCCGGCCGCTTTCCGGGGGGCGAGGGCATTGTCCGCCGGTACCGCTTCCGCCGCGCCGCGACGCTCACGATCCTCTCCGAGCGCAGGGTGCACGCGCCCTGGGGGCTCGCGGGCGGGGGTCCGGGCGCTACCGGCATGAACCTGCTGCGCCGCGCCGGCGGCCCCCAGGAAGAGCTCCCGGGCAAATGCGTTCTCGAGGTGGGCGTCGGCGACGAGGTGGAGATCCAGACGCCCGGCGGAGGCGGTTTCGGGGCGGGCTGAGTGGACCCTTGCGGTTGTGGTACGGTTCGCTCACGGGCAACAAGGGGAGCATCCGATGAGGCGTCTTCGACTCTCCCATTTGGCTGTCGCAGCTTTCGCGGCGCTGGTCGTGGCCGTTCTTCCATTCGTTCGCGATGCGGCGGGTCACGAAGCAGCCGCGGAGTGGCACTGGGAGAGCGAAGGGACCTTCGACGATTCGCGCGTCGTCGACGAGTACCACTGGGACGTGCAGACCGACGTCGACGACTTCGGTTTCGGCGGAGTCGGGACCGCGCAGATCGAGTACGGACGGTCCAACGCGTTCTGGAGCTACTGCTTCTCGCTCTACGTCGAGGGCGCGCAGTTCGTCGACTCGACCTACGGGCTCGACTTCGACGACCGGGGCCTGACGACGAGCTCCGTAGTCGTCGACGACCTGTCCATCGTGCGCAAGCTCTGGGTGCCGCCGACCGGGATGGACTTCATCCGGTACATCGACGTCCTGACGAACGACTCGGCATTCGACGGGACCTACACGGTCGAGTACCGCTGCAGCCTCGGGACGATCCTCGTCGCGGCCGCCCCCGACAACTTCTCCTCGGACGGCGACGCCACGTACGAGGCCGGCGATTCGTGGGTCGGCGGCGACAACCCGGACGACACCGCGCCCGCCGTCGCGTTCGTGGTCGGCTCCGATGCGGCGCCCGCGACGGTGACCAGCTTCTCGCGCAACGCGGCCGCGCACGACGCGGCCTGGTGGAGCTACGAGGTCGACATCGCCGCGGGGGAGACCGTCGAGCTGATGGTCTTCGGCGTCCAGGCCGAGGACGAGGCCACCGCGACGACCACGGCCGAGGCGCTCGCCGAGCTTCCCGACGAGGCGCTCGACCATGCGGGCGGAGACATCGATCTGATCAAGAACTGGGTCTTCGATCCGCCCGGCGCGCCGGTGGTCCGGACGAACGGGCCCTACGACGTCGACGAGGGCGAGAGCGTGACGCTCGGTGCGACGGTGGTGGATCTGGAGGGCGATCCGCTTGCCTACGCGTGGGACCTCGATGCCGACGGCGCGTTCGACGACGCGTTCGTCCTCGACCCCGAGGTGTCCGCTGCCGGACTCGACGGGCCGCGCAACCTGACGGTCTCGCTCTGGGCGTCCGACGGGACCCTCGAGGTGGTGCGCAGCACGACGGTCCGGGTGCGCAACGTCGCCCCGACCATCACCTCCGATCCGGGCGAGTCCGCGACGACCGCGGAGCTGTACTCCTACCAGGCGACGTCCACGGACCCGGCCGGCGCGCTCGATCCGATCGACTGGAACGTGATCGGCCCGCCCGGGATGGTCGTCAACGCGGCGGGGCGCGTGACGTGGACGCCGGACGAGACGGAGGCGTACCAGGCGTCCTGGGCCATCGAGCTCGTCGCCGACGACAGCGACGGCGGACAGGACACGCAGGAGTGGGTGATCGATCTCGGCGGAGCCCCACACGTGACGCCTACCGCGGAGTTCGACGTCGACGAGGGCGGCGAGGTCACACTGAGCATCGACGTGACCGACTCCGAGGGCGACGAGATCACGGCGAGCTGGGACCTGGACCGCGACGGCGACTTCGCGGACGGCGACGGAACCGAGGCGGTGTTCTCGGCCGCCGGCGTCGATGGGCCCGACGACACTTTTGCGCGCGTCAGCGTCTCGGACGGGACGTGGAACGTCGTGGAGCGCGTGGACGTCCACGTGCGAAACGCGCCGCCGATCTTCGACGTCGAGCCCGAGCGCGAGGCGCGCACGGGCGCCCTGTGGACCTGGGCGCTCGTCGCGCACGATCCGGGGGGCGACGACTTCGATTTCGAGGTGGACGAGGACCAGCTGCCGCCCGACATGGTCTGGGATCCGAAGATCCTCACGCTGTCGTGGCCCGTGAACCCCGGACATCTGGAGGGGAGCCCGTGGTCGTTCGAGGTCTCGGCGGAGGACGACGAAGGAGACCGCAACCGCAAGGAGGTCTCGGTCGCCATCATCGAGAACTACCCGCCCGACCCGCCGCGGCCCGTGTACCCCACGATCGACTCGCCGGCTTTCGTGCTTCGTCCCACGCTCAAGGTCGGCAACGGGACCGACCTCGACGGCGATCCGCTGACCTACTTCTTCGAGCTGGACACCGATCCCGGCTTCCGCAGCATCGCGCTGGTCGCATCGGGGGAGTGGCCCGAGGGTCCGGGCGTCACGGAGTGGATCGTCCCGCGCGACCTCGTCAACGGGAGCAGCTACTACTGGAGGACCTGGGTGAACGACGGCATCGACGACAGCGAGAAGGTCGTCTCCGTCTTCAGCGTTACGGTAGGCGACGCGGATGCGGGTCCTCCCGACGACGACGGGGGCGGGACGGAAGAGGGGACCGGTTGCGCGTGCCGCACGAGTGGCAGCGGCGGCAGCTACGGGAAGGCGGCCGGCGGCGCGGGATGGACGGCGTTCGGCGCCCTCGTCCTCGTGGCTGCGCGGAGACGCCGATCATCCGTCTGACGGTTTACCGCGTCGCGTCCTTCACCAAGAACCCGGCCGAGGGCAATCCCGCGGGGGTCGTCCTCGGCGCGGGCGACCTCGGCGATGCCGGCTTTCGCCGGGTCGCGACCCTCGCGGACGCGACGGAGACCGCGTTCCTCGACCGGATCGATCCCGAGCGATGGCGGGTGCGCTACTTCGCGCCCGCCTGCGAGGTCGACTTCTGCGGGCATGCGACGCTCGCCGCGGTCGGCACGCTCGCGCGGGCGTCGATGCTGCCGGGGCTCGGGACGACGTTCGAGACGAAGGTCGGAGACGTGCGCGTCTTCCGCGACACCGGCCGCCACGAGGTCGGCTGGATGATCCAGCGCCCGCCCGAGTTCGCCGACGTCGCCGCGACGGACGCGGAGCTCGCCGCGGCGGTAGGAATCGCCGTGGACGACGTCGGCCGGGAGATCCGCCCGGTCCTCGCGACGACGGGCCTGTGGACGCTGCTCCTGCCGGTCGTGTCGCTCGATGCTCTCACTCGCGCCCGCTCGGCCGAATCCCTTCCGGCCCTCGGCGCGCGGCTCGGCGCCGGCAGCGTGCACCTCTTCACGTTCGAAACGGGCGACCCGCTCGCGGACGTCCGCGCGCGCAACTTCGCGTTCGGCTACGGAATCCCCGAGGATCCGGTGACCGGTTCCGCGAACGGCGCCCTCGGCGCGTACCTGCACCGCCTCGGCCGCGGCCGCCCGCAGATCACCGTCTCGCAAGGCACCGAGGTCGGCCGCCCCGGCCGAGCCCTGGTCGTCGTCGAGTCCGGCCAGGTGATCGTCGGCGGCCCCACCGCGGCGATCGAGACGAGAGAGATCGAGGTCGATCCGGGCTGATCCGATGGCGGGGGTCGGGCTCAGGCGCGTCGGCGCAGCGATGTTCCCGCTTGCGGCGCTCACGCTCGGCTGGGCGGTCGGCGCCGCCCAGGCCCACCGCGCGCACGAGGGGAGGGCGAAAGCGCGGGCCCTCGAGATCGAGCAAACGATCGCCTCGACGGGACCGGCGCTCCATGTAGCGCGCCAGCGCCTGGACGGCGCGATCGGTCTGGCCTCGGATCGCCGGGCCGTCGATCCGGCGTTCGAGGCCCTCGCCGCGCTCGGCGATCCGTTGCCAGCCTCCTGGCTGGCCCGGCGAACGTCGGACCTGCGCCGGTCCACCACGCACCGCGCCTTCGCGTGGCACGACGCGGTCTCGCGCCTTCGCAGGCAAGTCGTCGAGCACCGGGAGGAGACCCTCGAGGACTTCGACGAGCTCAGGAGGGCACAAGACGTGATCAACGAGCTTGCGGCCGCCTGGTACTGCGTGGCCTTCACGGGGCAGGGGAACCAGTTCGAGGCGAACCTGTTCATCTGCGACTGTCAGGCGGCCGCCACCCCCTGCGTCCGCGCGTGGCGCCATGGTCGCGAGCGGCGCCGTTTCACCGGTGGTTCGCTCACGGAGCAGAATGCAGGCACGTTCTACATTCCACTCGCGCGCTCCGGTGTCGAGCTTCTCGGGGCGCACGTGCTCGGCCCTTGGCGCGAGTACACCGCGCGACTGGAGTCGCTCCGCTCTGCCTTCGACGAAGAAAGCTGGCGACGATCGGTCCTCCTGGCCGATCTCGAGCGCTACGCGTCGACTCCCTGACTCAGCCGTCGAGGACGAGGTGCTGCCAGCGCAGCCCGTGGGCGGCGAACTTCGCGAAGTCGTCGTCGCGCGTGACGAACGTGCAGCCTTCGGCCATCGCGACCGCGGCGTGCTGCGCGTCACCGACGAGCTTGCCCGTCGCGCGGGTCGCGCGACACAGCGCGGCGACCCGGCTCCAGTGATCGGCCGCGGGCGCGACGAGGCGGCACCGCGGGTGCGAGGCGATCTGGTCCATCGCCGCGAGCGCCAGGGGCAGGGGTGTCGCCGGCGAGTACGCCCGTGGGTTCGTGACGATGCGCACGAACGCGACGGCGACGAGCACGGACAGCGCGAAAGCCTCCGGCCCGTTGCACAGGTCGTTCATCCAGCCGCGGTAGCGAACGTGATCGGGCTCCGCCGCCCGGTGGGCGTACACGAGCACGTTCACATCGGGCATGAGCACGATCTTCAGCGCCTCGCCCCTGCCGCATCCTCCTCGTCGACGAGAGCGGCCATGTCCGATGGATCGAGATGCTGCGCAGGCGAGCTCTCGCCGAATGCGAGCATCTCGAAGCGCGCCACGGGCGCCGCGCTAGGGGCGAGCGCCGCCCGCAGGGCCTCGTTGACCAGCGCGGAGAACGTGATTCCCCTCGCGGCCGCTCTCTTCCTGGCCCGGGTGGCGAGCTGATCATCGAGCACCAGCGTGGTCCTCATGGGCTGAGCATACAGGCGCGCATACGTATGTCCAGTCGTGTCTTGGACCTCCCGTACCGCGCTGCCGGTCAAGCGGTAGACTCGGGCAACTCCTTGCGCGCCGTCGCTCCCCTTCTGATGAGCTTTCTCGTTTCTGCGCCGGGCGAAGGGCTCGCGCAGCAGGACGCGCGGTTCGTGGAGGCGCGGCGGCTGTTCGAGGACGGGGTCCGGCTGCTGGAGGACGCGCGGTTCGGAGATGCGGTGGATGCGCTGGAACGGTCGCGCGCGATCCGCGAGACGCCGCCGGTCCTGTACAACCTCGGACTCGCGCTGCGCGGCATGGGCGAGTACCGCAAGGCGAACATCGTCTTCGAGCGGTTCCTGGAGACGGCGACCGAGCGGCACTCGGCGATGCGCCAGGACGCGATCGCGCTCCTCGAGGAGGTGCGGGCGCAGCTCGGCCACCTTACGATCGTCGTGCGCGGCGGCGCGACGGACGTGAAGATCGACGGTGAGCGCGTCGGGATGGCGGACGGCCCTTACGAGGGCAACGTCGACCCAGGGCCGCACGTCATCGAGGCGACGCGCGCCGGGTACCTGCCGGCCCGCCGCGAGGTCACGCTCGTCGGCGGCCAGGGCGTCACCGTCGAGCTGGACGCGTCGGCGTCGCCCTTGCCCGCGCACCTCGTCGTGGAGACGGGGCGCGTGGACGCCCGGATCCGCGTGGACGGTCGGAGCGTGGGGTCCGGGCGATTCGAGCGGGTCATGCCCGCGCGCAGCTACCTCGTCGAGGTGAGCGCGCCGGGGCACGTGTCTCAGGAGCGGACGGTCGAGCTTCATCCGGGTGTGCGCGAGCGGGTCGACTTCCGTCTCGCGCCCGCGGAGGAAGGCGGGAGCGTGCTGGGTTCGTGGTGGCTGTGGACGGGCGCGGCCGTGGTCGTCGCGGGCGGCGTCGCCGGGGTGCTCGTCCTGACGTCCGAGGGAGAGTCGCCCGACCCCTACGACGGCTCGCTGCACTGGGTCGCGACGGCGGCGCTGCCATGATGCGCCTCTGCGGGGCCCTCCTCTCGCTCGGCGGCTGCACCGAGGACCCTGCGTTCTCGCAGCTCGTCGTCGTCGTCAACACGGACATCGCAGTGCCAGTCGGGCTGGACGGGTTCTCGGTGCGCGTGTTCAACGGCGGGGGCCGCGAGACCGAGACGCGATCGTACTTCCTCGGTGCCGCCGAGGGGCAGGTCGTCCTGCCCGCCGACTTCGGGATCGTTCCGAAGGACGGCGACCCGGGACGGCGCGTGACCGTGGAGGTCGACGCGAACCTCGGCGCGGACGTGCTCTTCACGACGCGCGCGGTCACGGGATTCATCGAAGGGAAGGTCCTGCAGCTCGACATGTTCCTGCCAGAGCGCTGCATCGGCGTCGATTGCGGCGCCAGCGAGACCTGCCGGCGCGAGGGATGCGTGCCCGAGGGCATCGATCCCGACGACCTGCCCGAGTTCGGCGAGGACGGCGAAGTCCCGACGGTCGCCGACTGGACGCGGGTGTTCGGGACCGGGATGGGCGGGGGCGACGAGCTGAACCGCAACGTCGTCGACGTCGCGACCGACCCGGACGGGAACGTGTCGGTCGTCGCGCAGTACTCGACCACCAACCTCGGCGAAGGCACCGTCAGCGCGGCCGGCGCCGAGGACGGATTCGTCGTCGGCCTCTCCCGCGAGGGAGAGACCCGCTGGTCCGCCACCTTCGGCGGGGACTGGGTCGTCGTTCCGTTTGGCGCGGCGGTCGACGGTGCGGGCAACACCTGGGTCACGGGCGAGTTTCGGGGCGCGATCGACCTGGGGAGCGCCACGTTCGACACGGGCGCGATGGAACAGACGGCCGCGTTCGTGGGCACGTGGGATCGTGACGGCACCGCCCTGTGGTCGGGCGGCTACTGGGACGGCCGCCCCACGAGCTACCCGACCATCGCCTACGGGGCGGGCGCGCGTGGGTCCGCCGTGGTTGTGACGGGGAAGTACGCCTACGACATCGACTTCGGAGCGGGCCCCCTCGGCTTCGGCGAGGAAGCAGACGATCCCTTCCTCGCGGCTTTCTCGGCTCCAGGCAGCCTCGCCTGGGCCTGCGGGATCGACTCCCTGACGTCGGCCCACGGTCGCGACGCCCTGCCCCTGGCAGACGGCGGCGTGGTCGTGACCGGGGGATTCACGCTCACGGATTTCGGATTGGAGCAGATCTGGGCGACACAGGAGTTCGACGGCTTCGTGGCCGCGTACGGACCGGACTGCGCCTATCGGTGGGCGTTCACGTTCGGCTCGGCGAGCGGCACCGAAGATCTGACGGTCGACCGGCTCTTCGACGAAGGGCAGCGAGTGGCCGTGGACCGTGCGGGCAACGTGGCGGTCGCCGGGCAACTGATCGGCGACGTCGACTTCGGGGCGGGCGTCGATCGCGCAGCAGGCGGCTCCCGCGACGGTTTCGTCCTAGTGCTCGATCCGAACGGCGTTTTTCGCTGGGCACGGCGAATCGGCGGTCTGGGCAACGACATGGCGCGAGGCGTGGCCTTTGGCGCCGACGGCAGCGTGTGGGTCGCAGGCAACTTCGAGGCGCAGGCCGGCGTGGCCGGGGCGGAGCTGGACAGCGCCGGCGGGGTGGACGCCTTCGTCGTCGGCTTCGACGCGAACGGCACCCTCGTCCATTCCGAGTCGTACGGCGGAACGGACGACGACTGGGCGTACGGGATCGCCTGGGATTCCTCGAGCGGTGGCGTCGTCGTCGCCGGCCTCTGTCAGGGCCAGGCCACGATCGGCGGCGTCGTCACGGACTGCGGGGCCGGAGGAGCCGACGCAGTCTTCGTCCACCGCTTCACGCCGTGAGCGCGGCGAGTAGCCGTTCGATCTCGGCACGCATCGCGCCCGGGCCCGGTGTGTGGAAGGGGCGGCCGTGGCCGGGGAGGATCCAGGTGAAGCCGTGGTCGAGCAAGCGCTCGAGGGAGCGGACCTGCGCGGGCCACGAGTACCAGCACACGTCGCGCGAGGCGTGAAGGCAGCCGCGCGAGCCGCTCCACCACAGGTGGTCGCCCGTGAAGAGGTACTGGTCTCGAATGAGCAGGGCGGCGCTGCCCTTCGTGTGACCGGGGACGGGAATGATCAGGGCGTCGTCGTCCAGCCGGATCGTGTCGTGCCCTGAGATCTGGCGCTCGACGTCCCGCGTGCCAGCCGTCACGTCGGCGGTGTGCAGGATCCTCTCGCACCCGAAGCGGGCGCGCAGCTTCGCGTGGTCGGCGACGTCGTCCCTGTGCGTCAGGAAGAGTGTCTGCACGCCGCCGAGCGCTTCGATCCGACGCAGCAGCGGCACCGCAGCGCGGGGCGAGTCGACGAGGATGTTCCCAGCCGGCCGCCGGACGAGCCAGCTCGAAGCGCCGAACGACGACTCGGCGGCGAACCCGCAGAAGAAGACGTCGGGCGCGATCTCCTCCGGCAAGGCCTCGACGGCGGGACGGACGTCGATCTTCGTCGTGGTGCCGATGGACGCGGTGGGGCAGGTGACGAGCGCCATGGTTGCGCGCAGTCTGCCGGCCGTGTCGTCGGGCTGCGCGCGGACGAAGGACTGCTCACCGCCGTCCCAGCGTGCGAACACGGCGGGCGCGATTTTCCGGCACTGGTCGCAGTCGATGCAGGTCTCGTCGACGAAGAACTCGCCCGGGACGTTCTGCGCGAGGCGCAAGGCCGCGCGAGCCACGTCAGGGCGTCGGGGTCGGGGGGGGAGGCGGAGGGGCGACGACCTTCAGGCCGATCACGATCGGGACCTGGGCGTTGTCGCGGCCGATGATGCGGGTCGTGCCTTCGCGGCGGCCGGTGATCCGGGCGGTGCCGTCGGGCTGGACCTCCATGCTCGCGATCGAAGGGTCCTCGACGCCGATGATCTGAGGCTGGCGGGGGAGGGGGAAGGACTTCGTCTCGCCGACCTGGACGACCCACTCTTCTTCGGCCCACGCGAGCGTGACGAGACAGAGGACGACAGCGACTGGCAGGCAGCGCTTCACATCGGTGATCCTACCCTGGAGGAGGCTGGTGTGAAACGCCGCCTACTGCTGCCGACGATCCGGGGCAATCTCCGCGCCATGCTCCCTGTGGCCTCCTCTGCGTACGTCGAGTACGGCTCGTCGGTCCTCGGTCCGCCTGGCGCGGATCTCACCCCGGCTCGTCGCCCTCGTGACGGCGCCGTTTCACACCAGCCTCCTGACGGCGAACGTCGTCCACGATCTGGCCGTCCCTCAGGACGATCTGGCGCGTGGCGCGCTCGGCGAAGTCGCGGTCGTGGGTGACCATCACGATCGTCATCCCCCGCTCGCGGCTCTCGCGCTCGAAGAGGTCGAAGACGATGCCGCCGTTGACGGTGTCGAGGTTTCCGGTCGGCTCGTCGGCGAGGAGGATCGCCGGGTCGCCCGCCAGTGCGCGGGCGATGGCGACGCGCTGCTGCTGGCCGCCGGAGAGCTGCCCGGGCTTTCGTTTGTCCAGCCCGCCGAGGTCGACACGGCCGAGGGACTGCACGGCGCGATCGTGGGCGTCGTTCTCCGTCAGGCCTCGGCGCAAGAGCGGGATCATCACGTTCTCGGCGGCGGTGAACTCGGGGAGCAGGAAGTGGAACTGGAACACGAAGCCGAGCTTCTCGTTGCGAAGCCGCGAACGGCCGTCGTCGTCCAGCTGAGTTGCATCGACGCCGTCGACCACGACCTTGCCCGAAGTCGGCCGATCGAGGGCGCCGAGCAGGTAGAGCAACGTCGACTTGCCCGAACCGCTGTGCCCGGTCAGCGCGACGAACTCGCCGCGGGCGATCTCGAGATCCAGCCCCCGCAGGACGTCGTTCTTGACGGTCGTCCCGAGCGTGCGGACGAGCTGGTTCGTCTGCAGGACGGTGTCGTTCACCCGATCTGACCTCGCAGCACGTCGACCGGTTCGACCCTGGAGCCGCGCCACGCGGGCAACAGGCTCGCGAGCAGGCCGAGCGTGAGCGCGAAGACGACGCCGATCACGTAGAAGCGCGGGTCCTCGTAGACGAGGAACTTGTCGCTCTTGACCAGGCCCTGCGACGGCACGTCGAGGTTTCCGAGGAACTTGATGAGGCGCCAGCCGAGGACGTCGCCGAGGGCCGCCCCCACGATCGCGATGACCGCGCCCTGGGAAAGGAAGACCCCGAGAATGTCGCGGCGCCGAAGGCCCACGGACCGCAGGATGGCGATGTCGCGCGTCTTCTCGAGGACGATCATGATCTGGATCGCCAGGATCCCGAAGCCGCCGACCACCATGATCGCGGTGATGACGAAGCCGATGATCGCGTTCTGCATGTCGAAGAGCGACAGGAAGTTCGCGTTGGACTCCTGCCAGCTCTCGGAGTCGTAGCCGGTGATCGATTCGATGCGAGCGGCGAGGTCCGCCGCCTGCATGGGGTCGTCGAGACGGACGTCGAGGATCCCGACGACGTTCGGGCGTCGCAGCACGGTCTGTGCGGTCGTCAGGTTCACGTAGACCCGGCTGTTGTCGATCGGGGGGATGCCGGCGTCGAAGATCCCGACGACCTCGAGGGACAGGGGGCGGCCGCCGGGGGCGACGATCCGGACCCGATCGCCGACGTGCGCGCCCATGTCGTCCGCGACGCCCACGCCGAGGACGACGCCGTCGCCCGTGACCGCGAGGTCGTTCCACGAGCCCTTCTTCACGTAGCCGGACATGGGCGTGCAGCGGTCCTGCTCGGCGGGGACGACCCCCCGCATCGAGACGCCCCGGTCCTTCGCGCCGACCGAGACGATCGCTTGGCCGTCGAGCGTGCCGCAGGCGACCTCGACGCCGGGGATCTCGGCCAGGGCGCGGATGAGATCGCGAGGCCGCCGGATTCGAAGCGTCCTGTCGCTCGGCTGCTGGTGCAGGACGTGCTCGGCCGTCGCGCCGCCGGTGAACCGCTCGAGGATCGTCTCGGTGCTGGCGAGCTCCGTGGCGAAGACCGTGACGTGGGGCGAGACTTTCAGGATCTCGCCTTTGAACTTCTGCTGGAAGCCTTCCATGATCCCGTTGAGGCCGATGAGCACGAGCACGCCGAGCGCGACGCCGCCGATTGCGATCGCGTTGAGGAGCTTGCGTGCCCACAGCTGCTTGAGCGCGAGGAAGAGGACGAGCTTCATTTCCGATTCACAGGCTGAGCTGGCTGCCGGAGCCGGGACGGGGGCGGGTGACGGGCTGGACCTTCGTGCGGACGCGCGCTCCCTCGGAGAGCCTGACCCCGTTTCCGAGAACGACCTCGTCGCCTTCGCGAAGGCCGCCGAGGACCTCGACGCGCGAGAGGTCCTGAATCCCGACTCGCACGGCCCGGTGCTCCAGCCGACCGTTCGAGACGACCCAGGCCCGCCCGTCGCTCACGCCGTCCGACGGGGCTAGGACCACGTCGTCGTGTCGTGCCGTGACGACGTTCACCTCGGCGGTCATCCCAGGGCGCAGACCCTCGACGGCCTCGTCCAGCTCGACGTCCACCTCGAAGCTCTTCCGCTCGCGGTCGGCGTCCGGGAGAATCCGGGCGACCTTTCCGCGGACGACCCGGTCCTCGAAGGCGTAGAGCCGCAGTGCCGCGGCCATCCCGACTCGGACGCGGCCGATGTCGGCCTCGTCCACCTGCGCCTCGATCCACAGGCGGTTGGTGTCTCCGATTCGCAGGAGGTTCTGGTTGACGCCGACGACCTCGCCGCGCTCGACGTGGACCGCGAGGACGACGCCGGACATCGGCGCGCGGATGTCCGCGTCGCTCGCGCGCGCCTCGAGGGCCTGCAAGGAGGCGCGCGATCGCGCCGCGTCGGTCCGCAGACCGATGCGCACGTCGCGCTGCTGCGCACGTCTCGCCGCGATCTGCGCCTCGAGGACCGGGATCTGCAGCCGGGCGCGATCCAGGTCGACGCCGATCCCACTGCCAGACGATGCGAGACGCTCCTGGCGCGCAACCTCGACGCGCGCCTGGGCGAGCTGGGCCTCGAGCGCGCGGGCCTCGGCCTCGATCGCGGCGATCTGCGGCGCCTGCGCGGCCCGCTGCTGCGCAGCCCCGACGTCGACCTTGCCGCGCGAGACCTCGATGCCGAGGGTCGGCGCGTCGATGCGTGCGATGAGCTGGCCCTCGGTGACGACGTCTCCTTCCCGCACGAGAAGCTCCGCGACGGGACCGGCGATGCGGGCCTTCACCTCGATCCGGTCGACGGGCTCGACCGTGCCCGTCGCGTACACGGCGTCGACCGCGGTCCCCCGTACGACGCGCGCGGTCGAGACTTCCTTCGGGCGGGTCAGGCGCCACGCGAGCGCGCCTCCGCCGGCAAGAGCGATCGCCCCCAGGATGACGAACCGGCGTCGCACGCGGCCGCAAACATGAGGCGGACGGGCTCGCGTGGCAAGTGAAGTAATGTAGAGTGGAGCCGGCAGCGCCGGAGTGGCGGAACGGCAGACGCGCCGGACTCAAAATCCGGTCTCCTCACGGGGGTAAGGGTTCAATTCCCTTCTCCGGCACCAGAGAAGCGGTCGTGAGTCATGAGTCGTGAGTCCGACATCCCGGGACTGGAGGCGGTGTCCGTCGATGTCGACGGGGTTCGCTGGCACTGCCGGGTGGGAGGCGAAGGGCCGCCCGTCGTGCTGCTGCACGGCTGGCCGGAAACCGGGTGGACCTTTCGCCACGTGGTTCCTTCTCTGCTGCGCAAACGGCGGGTCTACGTGCCGGATCTCCCTGGGTGGGGCGCATCGGACAAGCCGGCGGACTACCCGTACGGCGTCCCGGACCTCGTCGAGAAAGTGCCTCTGTTCGCGCGCGCGGCGGGGATCGACGGACGGTTCGCGCTCGTCGGCCACGACTGGGGGGCGGCGGCGGCGATCTTCCTGACGTTGCGCCGTCCCGAGATCCTCGAGCGGGCCGTCTGGATCAATCTCGGCCCGGAGCTCCTGAGCCCATTCCGTCCCGTCCACATCTGGTTCATGAACCTTCCGCTGCTGCCCGAGCGGGTGCTCGCTCGACGCCCGCGCGGGTACCTCGAACGGATCTTCCGGTGGTGGGCAGCGGACGGCACGGCGTTCGGGCCGGACGTGATCGATGCGTACGCCGCGGCGTTCGAGGCGCCCGGAGCGCGCGAGGCGACGCTTCGTTACTACCGGAGCGTGCGACGGATGGCGGCGAAGGCGCTGGCCGGACGCCTGCGGGGCACCGCGACGCCGCGCCAGGTGAAGGTCCCGCTCCTGGTCCTGTGGGGCGACCGCGATCCGATCGCGCCGATCGACGACGCCCACGCCCTTGCCCGGAAGATTCCCTCCGCCATCGTGCAACCGATTCTCGGTGCCGGGCACTTCCCTCAGGAGGAGCGCCCTGACCAAGTGATCCGGGCCTTCGACTCCTTCCTGTGACGTCCCCCCGTTTACACCGTTGCGTGGTGGTGTATGGTGTCCCCAGGCCTCGCCCACAGGGGCGTGCGGCGAGGCGAAGGCAGGAGGCGCCGATGCAGCAGCACGTGACGATGCGCGGCCGTTGGCTGGTTGCGGCACTCTCTCTCGCGCTGGGGGCGTGTCCCGCGCCGGTTTCGAACGGCAACGGCGACGACGACGACCAGGGGACGGACACCGGCGAGATTCCCTGCGAGGATCTCTTCGACTCCGACGGCGACACGGTCGCCGACCAGCACGAGGGACAGGGCGACGTCGACGCGGACGGCGTTCCGAACGTCTCGGACACCGACGACGACGGCGACAACGTGCCGACGTTCACGGAAGCCGGCGACGGGGACATTTGCACGCCGCCGCGCAACAGCGACGGCGACGACTACCCCGACTTCCTCGACACGGACTCGGACGACGACAGCCTCGCGGACGACGAGGAGCAGCGGCTCGGAACGGATCCGACCGATTCCGACACGGACGACGACGGGTTCCCTGACGGCGCCGAGGTGTCGTACGGCTCCGACCCGCTCGATCCCGAGGACACCATCGACATCGACGACTTCTACGTGATCCTGCCGTTCGACGCGCCGGAGCACGAGTACAGGAACCTGATCTTCGGGACGGACATCGAGGTTGCGGACGTCTACTTCCTCGTCGACACGACGGGGTCGATGACGGGGACGATTGCCGGCGTGAAGTCCGGGCTCGTCGACCCGATCATCCCTGGCATCCGTGCGCAGATCGACAACGCGCAGATGGGCGTCGGCGAGTTCGAGGACTTTGCGTACGGCGGGTACGGCATGGACTGCGGCGCGGGGTTCGGCGGCGGGGGCGTGGACCGCGGCAAGGATCACGCCTTCAACTCGCTGCAACCGATCACGGACGACGACGACGCCGTGTTCGACGCGGTCGACCTGCTCGACCAGCCCATGGGGTGCGGCAACGACGGCTCGGAGAGCTACGTCGAGGCGCTGTACCAGGCGGCTGTGGGCGACGGGATCGAGAGCGGCGGCGCGGAGCCGTACGCTCCGGCCGTCGAGTGTCCGGACATCCTCGACGAGCCCGCGGCGCGCATCGGCGGCGCCTGCTTCCGGCCCGGCGCCCTGCCGGTCATCCTGCTCTTCGGCGACAACGACTTCCACAACGGTCCGCCCGACGGCGACTACGACCCATACAACGTCCCGGATGCTGACCCGGCTCCCCACACGTGGCCCGAGGCGATCGACGCCCTGGTCGGCATCGGGGCGCGGGTGATCGGCCTGACGGCCGCGACGGAGGCCTACTGCGACGGCGGCGGCTTCGGCGGCGGTGTAGGCTCCGGGTGCGAGTCCTTCAACCACATGTGCGACACCGCGGAGGCCACGGGCACCGTCAACAGTGACGGCGATCCGCTGTGCTTCCATTACGACGCCACGGGCGCGGGGCTCGACGACCAGATCGTCGATGCGATCCAGGAGCTCGCCCAGAACGTCCCGCAGGATGTCTCGACGGTGACCGAGGATGGCGCGGGGGATCTGGTGGACGCGCGGGGCTTCATCAAGGACATCACCACGGTGTCCGCGGAGCCGGCGGCGGGCATCAGCGGGATGGACGAGCACGTCTTCTTCGACGTCCAGCCCGGGACGCGCGTGGAGTTCCGCGTCGACTTCTACAACGACTTCGTTCCGGAGGAGGAGAACCCGCAGCTCTTCCCCGCGACGATCGTCGTCCTCGGCAACGGCGTCGCGCGACTCGACGAGCGTCGCGTGCTGATCCAGGTGCCCAGTCTCACTGGCGAGCTCATTTTCTAGCGGGGAGCCGCTCGGGCGCTTCCAGGATTGCGCTCGCTGCGCTCGCGGAAGCCGCACGCTCGCTGGCGCTCGCGGAAGCCGCGCTCGCTGACGCTCGCGGAGGCCGCACGCTCGCTGCGCTCGCGGTACGCGGAACTGGTGGCCCCCGGGACAACCGCGAGGGCCAAAAGCCCGAGCGCGGCTTCCGGGAGCGAAGCGAGCGCGGCTTCCGGGAGCGAAGCGAGCGCGGCTTCCGCGAGCGAAGCGAGCGTTCGGCTTCCGCGAGCGAAGCGAGCGTGGGATAGGCCGTCGGGCCGAGCGTCCTGTGATACTCTTTCCCCGTAGACGCACGGCGGGGGACGGCGCTCGTCCGTCCTCCATGGAGGTCTGTCACATGGGGCGCATTCGTCTTGGAATCGGGGCTGCGGTGCTGCTCGCGCTGACGCTGAGGGCGCCGCCTGCCCCAGCGCAGACCCAGGTCAAGCCGTACATGCTGCTCCTCGTCGACACATCCAGCTCGATGATTGCCGAGATGACCTGGGCGGCGAGCCCGGGTGACTGGGTGTACGGGGACGGCTCGAACGACGCGCCCTACCACGCGGACTTCGGGAACGCCTACCCCGGCCGCGACCGCGACGACGCGGACGCGATCGCGGGGAACGACGCGCGCCTCTGGATCCTCAAGGACGTGCTTCGCGACGTGGTCGCTTCCACGGGCGACGTGATCTTCGGCCTCGAGCGCTACCACATGCAGGAGAGCCCGCTGTGCTACGGGAACAACGACTGCATCGCGTGCGGCTCGTTGCTCATCGTCTCGCCCCTGTACGAGAACAACATGCAGGGACCCGACTCGTGCTGCCTCGACATCTTCTGCACCGACACTCTCGATTACCTGAGCTATCGCGGCTTCTACTCCCGCGTGGGCGCCGGACCCGACGCGGGCCTGTGCACGAACCTCGACGGGAGCGGGGCGACGACGGATCCGGGCGGCGACATCCTCGTCGGCATCGCGGACGACAACCAGAATCGCGTCATGCGGTGGATGGATCACAGCGAGCAGTTCGTCCACGGCGGCGGCGACTCCGGGCTGAACTGGAACTGGGTCGATCCGGCGGGGCCCGAGGGTCGTGACTGGAGCAAGGAGCTGCGGGCGAGCGGGTTCACGCCGCTCGCGCGATCGGTCGACTCGGCGCGGACGTACCTCGAGCCGCTCTACGACGCCGAACCCGTCGTCGCCGGCCAGGTCTGCCGCCCGTACTCGGTCGTCGTCCTGACGGACGGCGGCGACACCTGCGAGCGCAACGCCCAGCGCACGACGCGGCCCGTCACGGCCGTCGAGGCTCTCTGCGAGATCAACGGCGGCACCTCCTGCACGCCCGCGGAGGAAGCCGGGGGCCTCTGCTCGTTCGACGACTGCTCGATCAAGTCCTACGTCGTGGCATTCGCAGTGGCCGACGCCGGCTCGCTGGCGGTGATGCAGAACATGGCCGACGCCGGCTCGACCGGGTACGGGGACTTCCCCGCGCTCGACCGGGACACGCTCGCCTCCGCGATGTCCGACATCATCGCGGACACCGTCCTGACCGAGGTCTGCAACGGGGTCGATGACGACTGCGACCTGCTCGTCGACGAGGGCGTGACGAACGCGTGCGGCGGCTGCGGTCCGCTCGCGGAGATCTGCGACTCGCTCCCGGCGGCGGACGAAGATTGCGACGGCCTGTTCAACGAGGGATTCACCCTCTTCTGCGACAGGCCCGGAGCGCACCTCGCGGCGGACCTGTGCGTCGACCCGGGCGAGACCGTCTGCGACGGCGTGGACGACAACTGCAACGGGATCATCGACGAGGGCGGCATCTGCGGCGGCTGCGTTCCGGCGCCCGAGATCTGCGACAACCTCGACAACGACTGCGACGCGATCATCGACGAGGGCCTGTTGCGCCCGTGCGGGACGGACGTCGGCGAGTGCACGACGGGCAACCAGATCTGCAACGCCGGCGTCTGGGGCGCGTGCTCAGGCATCGGGCCCGCCGCGGAGATGTGCGACCGGCCGGGGATCGGTGGGGACGACGACGACTGCGACGGCGTGATCGATGGGATGGTCCGGGCCTGCGGCAGCGACGTCGGCGAGTGCGCTCCGGGCAACGAGACCTGCATCGCGGGCGCCTGGGGCGCCTGCGTGGGCGGCATCGGGCCCATCGGCGAGATCTGCGACGATCTGGACAACGACTGCGACGGCGTGGACGACGACGGCAACCCCGGTGGAGGAGCGGCCTGCGGGAGCGACGTCGGCGAGTGCGCGGAGGGCATCTACCAGTGCGTCGGTGGCGAGCTCGTGTGCGACGACGTCGGGCCCGCCCCGGAGCTGTGCGACGGGCTCGACAACGATTGCGACGCGCTGACCGACGAGGGCAACCCCGAGGGCGGCCTGCCCTGCGGGCTCGAGGACGAAGGCGAATGCGAGGACGGAGTCTTCCAGTGCCTCGGCGGCGACCTCGTGTGCGTCGGCGGCGTCGGACCGGTGGGAGAGATCTGCGACGGCCGGGACAACGACTGCGACGGCGTCATCGACGATGGGAATCCCGGCGGCGGCGCCGAATGTGGAACCGACGAAGGGGAGTGCGAGCCGGGGACGCTGGATTGCATCGGCGGCGAGCTCGTGTGCGTGGACGAGGTCGGTCCGACGGACGAGATCTGCGACGACCTGGACAACGACTGCGACGGCGCCATCGACGAGGGCATCCCCGTGGGCGCCCCCTGCGGCTCCGACATCGGCGAGTGCGAGCCCGGGAACATCACCTGCATCGACGGGGTCGAGGACTGCGCGGGCGGAGTCGGGCCGACCGGCGAGATCTGCGACGGCCTCGACAACGACTGCGACGGGTCCACGGACGAAGGCCTCGAGCTCGGAGATCCATGCGGCGTCGAGGAAGGCGACTGCGAGCCGGGCGCGCTGGAGTGCGTCGCGGGAGAGATCGTGTGCGCGGGCGGAGCCGGCCCAGTCGACGAGGTCTGCGACTGCGGAGACAACGACTGCGACGGCGCGACCGACGAGGACAACCCCTGCCCGGGTGGCTCGCGGTGCATCGACTGCTCGTGCGTCCTGCCCTGCGCGAAGGGCGAGTTCCCGTGCCCGATCGGCCGCGAGTGCATCGACGATTGGTGCGTGGGCGACCTCTGCCGGCCGGACGGAATTCCCATCGACTGTCCGGAAGGGACCGAGTGCCGCAACGGCGTCTGCGAGGACATGTGCGCAGGCGTCGTCTGTGCCGCTCCGCTGGTCTGCAACGAGGGCCGATGTGTGCCGAACGACTGCTACAACCTCGGCTGCGAGGACGGCGAGGCGTGTGTGGACGGACTGTGCGTCCCGCATCCCTGCGAAGGCGTCGAGTGTCTCCCCGACGAGTACTGCCGCGAAGGCGACTGCGTGGGCCTGTGCGCCGACGTGGAATGTCCGGCGGGGCGTCGCTGCGTCGACGGCGAGTGCGAGACGGACCCCTGCTTCGAGGTCGAATGCCCCGGAGATCGGATCTGCGTGGAAGGCGATTGCGTGGACGATCCGTGCCTGGGCGTGGCCTGCCCCGTCGGGCGCATCTGCGAGGCCGGCGAGTGCGTGGACGACCCCTGCCTCGTGACGATCTGTCCTGAGGCCTACGAATGCGAAGAGGGCGTCTGCGACCCGGAGGCGAGCGGCGACGACGGCGGAAGCGACGGGGACGGCGGCGACGGCGGCGACGGAGAAGATCCGTGGGCCGACCGCACGGAGGTCCTCGCGACCGGCCGTGGCGGCTGCGCCTGCGCCACTACGGGGCCCGCTGGAGCGACCAGCCTGCCGGTCCTGGGCCTGCTGCTCGGTCTGCTGTTCGTGTTCGGCCGCCGGCGCCGGGAGGTCGTCCTCGCCGGCGCCGCGGTCGTGCTCGCGGCGGGCTGCGAGGTCGACCCGTACTGTCTCGGAGACGGTTGCGATCGCGTCCTCGAGGAGGACGCGGGCGGGGGGACCGAGGACTCTGGGCCCCAGGACGCCGGCGCCGACGCGAACGACGGCGGATTCGTCGTCCCGGACGCCTGCGATCCGGACGCCGAGGAGATCTGCAACGAGTTCGACGACAACTGCAACGACGAGATCGATGAGGGCTTCGACCTCTCCTCGAATCCGCTGCACTGCGGCCGGTGCGGGAACGCATGCCGCCCGGCCCACGCGTTCCCGACCTGCGAGGACGGCGTGTGCGGGATGGGCGATTGCGACGTCGGGTTCATCGATCTAGACGGCGACCCGAAGAACGGCTGCGAGTACTCGTGCCTGCCGACCGGGGTCGACGACTCCGTGTGCGACGCGCGCGACAACGACTGCGACGGCACCGTCGACGAGGACGTGGACCTGACGAGCGATCCCGAGAACTGCGGCGCCTGCGGGTTCCGGTGCCGGCCGCTGCACGGCGCAGGGAGCTGCGTCGACTCCGATTGCGAGATCGACTCCTGTGACGACGGGTTCTGGGACATCGACGGCGAGTACGACAACGGCTGCGAGTACGCCTGCGCGTTCGTCGCGGCGGACGAGAGCTGCAACCTCGAGGACGACGACTGCGACGGCGAGACCGACGCCGACGACCCGGACGGGATCGTCGACGACGGCGGCGACTGCGGCATCGATACGGGAGCGTGCGCGTTCGGGACGGAGCAATGCGTCGACGGGCTGCTCGAGTGCCAGGGCGGAATCGATCCGGTCGCGGAGCTGTGCAACGACATCGACGACGACTGCGACGGCGGCGCGCCCGACGAGGGAAACCCGGAGGGCGGGGCGGTCTGCGGGACGGACCAGGGCGAGTGCATCGCCGGCCGCATGAACTGCGTCGGCGGCGGACTCGTGTGCCAGGGATCGACGGGCCCGGTTGCCGAAGCATGCGACGCGCGCGATAACGACTGCGACGGGACGATCGACGACGGCAACCCGGGCGGCGGCGACGATTGCGGTACGGACACGGGAGAGTGCGAGTTCGGATTGACGCGGTGCGTCGCGGGAGCCTACGCGTGCGACGGTGGCCAGGGGCCGGTCGTGGAGGCCTGCAACACACTCGACGACGACTGCGACACGCTCGTCGACGAGACGTTCAACCTGAACAGCGACCGCAACAACTGTGGTGCCTGCGGGAACGTCTGCAACATCCCCAATGCGATCGAGGCGTGCGTCGCCGGTTCGTGCGAGATCGTGGCATGCGACGACGGGTGGATCGACGATCCGCTGGCCGCTGGCGAGGACTGCGACTACGCGTGCGACTTCGCTGGCGGGGAGATCTGCAACGGCAACGACGACGACTGCGACCGGTCCATCGACGAGGGGCTGGTCCCCCCGGTGAACTTCTGCAATCCGAACGGGGCCTGCGCGGGGACGGCGGCGTCCTGCGACGGCGTGGACGGCTGGGATTGCGTCTACCCCGCGGCGGTCCAGACCGACGTGGACGGCAACATCATCCCGGAGACCCGCTGCGACGCGATCGACAACGATTGCGACGGCTTCGTCGACGAGGCGCACCCGCTCAAGGGCACCGCCTGCTTCAACGGCGACGGTGAGTGCCGGCGGTTCGGTCTCTTCGTCTGCGATCCCGATCCGCTCGACCCCGTCGTCTGCAACGCGCCTCCGGCGGGCGCGCCCGGGACGGAGCTGTGCAACGGGCGCGACGACGACTGCGACGGGGCCGCGGACGACGGGATCACGCTCGCGAACAGCAACGCGGTGTACTTCGATCCCCCGGGCGCGGGGCTGGCGAACGACTTCTGGATCTTCCGCTACGAGGCATCGCGACCCGACGCGGTCGCAGGAGATGCCGGCACGGACGACAGCGTCGCCTGCTCGAACCCCGACGTCCTGCCGTGGGCCAACGTGACGTGGATCGAGGCCGATGCGGCCTGCGACGCCCTCAACACCGACGGCGTCACGCGCTGGCAGGTCTGCAACGCGGCCGACTGGCAGTACACCTGCGAGCGGGGCGCGGGCTGGGTCTACCCGTACAACGTCTCCACGTACAACGCCGCGACCTGCAACGGAAACGACTTCGACTGCAGCGCCGCGGCGGGCGATCAGGACTGCCTCTACGACACCGAGGCATTCGCCGGTTGCAGCTGGGATCCGCCGGGCGGCGGCGCGAACGGGATCTACGACCTCTCCGGGAACCTCAAGGAGTGGACGAACACGGAGCGCCCGGCGGGGAGCAACGACTACGAGATCCGCGGCGGGTCGTACAACAACATCGCGGAGGGGCTGACCTGTCAGTTCGACTTCACCCTGGCGAACGACGGCTTCAGCTTCCAGAACCTGGGATTCCGCTGCTGCAACTACCCGTAGGCTGCGGCCGCCGATACGGGGGCTGCGGCGGGTCTTCTCGGCCCCGCCTTGACTCGGCGTACCCAGAAGTACGCCTCCGTCGGCGTGGCCTCCGAGGACTCCGCCTCGCTCCCCGTCTCAGCGCCCTCGCCTTGCCTTGGGCTGAAGGGCTCGTGACCCACTCGCTACCCCGCCGAAACCTTCGCTGCGATTCGCTCGATCACGTCCACCATCCGTGCGTTCGGCAGACCCCGGTCGAGGTGGACGAGGTTCTCCGACAGCAGGTTGAAGCCGAAGACCAGCTTTCCCTTCAGGGCGATGCGTACGATGCGTGCAGACTCGTCGGCGACGAGGCGTAGTCCTTCGTCGGGCCGGATGCAGCCCTGCAGGTCCCCTCGAAGCGTCCGGTCCGCGTTGAGGACCTCGGCCATCCGGCGTCCCTCCCACCGGACCGCGTCGACCGTGCGATCGAAGAAGCCGCGCGTCTCGAGGCGCAGCTTCGCCTCGAACGACGCCGGATGCGACGACGGGTCCTTCGCGACGACGAAATGGTACTGCACCGGGTGAACGTCCTTCGTCGACAACGGGACCGGACCGACGGACATCCGGTGGGACCAGTTGGACGGGTGCAGCGACATCGTCCCGCCCAGGCGGATTGCGACCATCGAGAAGGTGCGGCCCTCGACCTTCACGTACCCGAGGTCGCGCCGGAAGAAGCCCTTTTCGATCCGCTCGTCGGCATCGGCTTCGACGACGGTCGCGCGGATCCCCTGTGCCGTCAGGTGATCGCAGAGCGCATAGGTGCCGACGAGGAACTCGCGGACGGCCATCTGCCCCACCAAGCTATACTTCGAACGTGGCAGAGGGAACGTTCATCGTCCTCGAGGGGATCGACGGGTCCGGCACGACCACGCAGGTCCGGCGGCTCGTCGGTGCGCTCAAGACTCGCGGGATTCTCGCGCACCAGACGCGGGAGCCGTCCGACGGGCCGGTGGGGCTCATGCTGCGGCAGGTGCTCACGGGCCGCCTCGTCGTGCCTTCTCCTGAGGGACCGAAGCAGCCGAGCTGGGCTTCGCTCGCGCTCCTCTTCTCGGCGGACCGGATCGATCACTGCGAGGCGGAGATCATTCCGTCGCTGCAGGCCGGCGTGACGGTCGTCTCCGACCGCTACTACCACTCGACGATCGCCTACCAGAGTCTCGCGAGCGACGACCCGACCGGCGCCGCCGAGTGGATCCGCACGCTCAACGCCCGCGCCCGCCGCCCGGACCTGACGATCGTGCTGGACGTCCCCGGCGACGTCGCGGCCGAGCGGCGCGCGGCACGCGCGGGCCAGGCGGAGATCTTCGACGACCTCGCCTTCCAGTCGAAGCTCGCCGCGTTCTACCGGTCGTTTCCGCAGCGCCTGGCCGGCGAGCGGATCACGATGATCGACGGTACCGGATCGGAAGACGACGTCCACCGCGCCGTCGTCTCTGCAGTCGGGGCGGTCGAAGCGACGCGGGGAAGGGCGTAGGCGAGTCTTCTCGGGCGAGCGGCGAGCAGGGCGAGGGCGCCGAGACGGGGAGCGAGCCGGAGCCCTCGGAGGCGGGGACGACGGAGGCGTACTCTTTCGTACGCCGAGTAAGGCACCGCCGAGAAGGCCCGGCGCAGCCCCCGGATCGGCGGCCGCAGCGTTACTGGCAGCAGAGCGTGCCTGCGGTGAGGTTGCCGACGCAGCCGCCGAAGTACTCGTTCGGCGCGATTGCCCCCCACCCGCAGTTCTCCCAGTTGCATACGTTGCCGAGGGCGTCGTCGCCACCCGCCGTGCACACCCTCATCGGCTGGTTCGCGCCGCAGGACGACCCGACCGCCACGCTCACCCAGCAGTTCGCGGAACCGCCGCCGTTGTACCGGAGGTCCTCGGCGTTCCAGTAGTTGTAGTCGGGCGCGGCCCCGGCGCGCCGGTCCACCCATTGCTGCGCCGTGCAGGCCGTCCAGCCGGGCGCGCAGAGGGTGTCGCGGTTCGGCCAGGTGACGATCCCGGCGCAGCCGACCATCGCGCCGCCGAAGACCTCGATCGCGTCGGCGTCCACGCTGCACCCCGAGGTATCGACCTCGCGGCACGTCCCGTCCAGGCACGCCCATGCCGGGTCGCACGCGTTCCCGCAAGCCCCGCAATGCGCCGGATCGTGGTCCGTATCGACGCACGCGCCCGCGCAGACCTCGAGCCCGGCCGAGCAGGTAGGCGTGCACACGCCTGCGTCGCACCACTCGCCGTCCGCGCAGCGCGTCGGGCAGGCGCCGCAGTGGCTGCGGTCAGACTCCGTGTTTGCGCACCGGCCGGCGCAGTCGGACTGTCCGGGCGGGCAGCCCAGGACGCAGGCGCCGCCCACGCAGATCGAACCCGCGCCGCACGGTGCGCCGCAGCGCCCGCAGTGCGCTGTGCTCGTCGTGACGTCCGTGCACGCCCCGTCGCACAGAGAGAGGCCTTCCTGGCAGGTCACGACGCAGGATCCGGCCTCGCAGACGAGTCCGGCATCGCACGCCGCGTCGCACGCGCCGCAGTGGGCCGCGTCGGTCTCGGGGTCGATGCAGGTCCCGTCGCAAGCCACCCTCGGGGCCGGACAGGTCACGACGCATCCGCCGTCGAAGCAAACGGCGCCCGCCTCGCAGGAATCGAAGCAGCCGCCGCAGAAGGCCGGGTTCGTCTCGACGTCGACGCACCCTTCGCCGCAGTCTCGGAGGCTCCCCGGACACTGAGCCACGCACTGTCCACCGGCGCACACGTCCCCCGGCGCGCAGACCTGCCCGCAGCCGCCGCAGTGGTCCGGGCTCGTGGCGAAGTCCACGCACTCACCGTCGCAGCGCGTGGAAATGCAGGGCGGTTCTGCAGTTGCGCACCCCGACGCCGCGCAGCCGGCCGCCAGAAGCGCCCACCCCATCGATCGCATGGCGGGGAGGATACCTCTGTTTCTTGACGGAGCCGACCGGTGCCGGGACCATGTCGCCATGCGCACGATCGTCGCCGCGGCTTTCTTCGTCTCCTGCGCCGGCCCTGCGGCCGAGCGTCCACGTCCCCGTGAGGCGGCCGCGACCGCGCCCGCGACCGCGCCGGCATCCGCTCCTTCCGTCTCGGGCGCATTGGCCCGCGCGGAGGTGGACTCGGTCCTCGACGCCGGCATCCCGCGGTTCCTGTCCAGCGTGGACACGTCGCCGGCGATGGCCGACGGACGCTTCCTCGGGTTCCGCGTGCTTTCCTTCACGCAGGGGGACGCGCGCTTCTCCGCGGGGCCGGTCCTTCGCGGGGACGTCGTCGTGGCCGTCAACGGGCTGCCGATAGAACGCCCCGAGCACCTCTTCCGGATCTGGCAGGAGCTGCGGGTCGCGAGCTCCTTGTCGGTGGATGTGCTCCGCGGCGGGCAGCCGCGTCGCATGACGTGGGCCATAGAGTAGAATCGCCGTCATCTTCATTCGCGCCCTTCAGTCCGTCCTCGTCTGGTCGTACATCGCGCTGACCGTCACGGCGCTCTTCCCGATCACGCTCGTCCTGTGGGCGCTCGACCCCCTGACGCACAACCGCCAAAGGCGCCTCCTGGAATTCTCGAGGTTCTGGTGTCGGCTCGTCTGGGGGCTCAACCCGTTCTGGCGGATGCGCATCACCGGCCTCGCGGACCTCGATCGCTCCCGGCCCTACGTCGTCGTCGCGAACCACCAGAGCATCGGGGACATCCTCGCCGCGATTCACCTCCCGCTCGCGATGCGTTTCGTCGCCAAGAAGGAGCTTCTGTGGATCCCGATCTGGGGGTGGCAGCTCGCGATCTGCGGCCACCTTCCCATCCGCCGTGGAAGCGCGACCGCCGGCACGACGCTCGTGGACGACGCTCTTCGCGTCCTGGGCTTCGGTCAGTCGGTGCTCTTCTTCCCCGAGGGCACGAGGAGCCGCAATGGCGAGGTAGGGTCCTTCAAGTCCGGCGCGTTCCGTCTGGCGCTTCGATCGCGAGCGGCCGTCCTTCCGGTCTGTGTCGCCGGCACGGGCGATGCGATGCCTCGGGGCAGCGTCGTGTTCAAGGGGCGCGCGTTCGTCCGGCTCGAGGTCCTGCCTCCCGTTTCGGTCGACGGGCTCGATGCGGACGATCCTTCGGCGCTCACCGCGCTGCGGACCCGGGTCCGAGACGCCATCCTGTCGCGGAAGCCTGCGCTCGAACGGGAAGTGGCGGAGGGGCTGTCGCGCTGGAACGAACTCCCGGGCAGCGTCAGCTTCTCGTGATGCGCCGCGTCGCCACCCAGGCGAGCAGGGCGAACCAGAGCAAGCTCGATCCCTCCGCGCCGCCTGCCCGACACCCGCAGCCGTACTCGCGCTTCCTCGGGGGCGCCGCGCCCGCGTCGGCCGGCCCTGCGTCGGCGTCCACACCGGCGTCCGCGTCCGCGCCGGCATCCTTGGCGGGAGGCCCGGCGTCCGTTCCGGCGTCCTCGTCGAAGGGACCCGAGTCCGGGATGTAGATGGTCCCGACGGTCGTCCGGACTGAGACCACGATCTCGTCCGCGTCCCGGTTCTCGAAGAGGAAGTAATACCGCTCGCCGCCGACGACCGCCGGATCGCTCCACAGGGACATGGTGACGTCCCCCGGATCGTCCGCGAAGACGTGGTCGCTCGTGATCCGGTCCGCGCCCCAGTCGACGTCAACGGGATCGGTCCGCCGCATGTGCACGACGTAGTCGCGCCCCGCACCGGCCAGGAGGTGCGTGATGTCGAACCCGAAGAACGACACGTCAGCGGGGGCGTCGAAGACGTACTGCACCGGCCCCGTCGAGAACGGCACGTCGAACCAGCCGCCGCCGAGCGCGTCGGTGCCGAGCACCAGGGCCGTGACGTTCACGCCGTCCTCGAGCGGGACGATCCGCTCGCACCCCGTCATGCCGCGTGCGTCGAGGATCCCCGAGATCGCGTCGACGTCCGCCTCCACGAGGACGCCGTCGAGCGCGAGGTCGTCCGCGGCTGCGCGGACGTCCAGGGCCGCCGCGGCGAAATCCTCCTCGTCGGTCATGCGCTGCAGCGCGCCGTACACGACCGCGTCGGCCTTCGAGGCGCCGATGGATTCGCGCACCTCCCACATCGCCCCGACCCAGATCCGTCCGTCGTAGTGCCCCTCCCCGAAGATGTCCTCGGGGCACGAAAGGTCGTTGTCGGCGGTCCGAGCGATCGTCTCGCCCGCCCCGCCCTCGCCGAGCGCGTAGTCTCCGAGGCGCTGGTCGCCCGTCACGGACACGGCAAAGTAGTCGGCCGTCCCCTCGCTGAACGCCCCCGGCGTCGGGTCGACGCCGAGCGAGTCGAAGTCCATCCACAGGCCGCCGACGATGGTGTTGACCACGTCGTGCGTGAACTCGTGGTAGATGACGTCCGCGTCGTATGCGAAGTCGACGTCCTCGCCCTGGCCGAAGCTGATGTCGCCGCACTCGTCGCCGTTCGAGTCGCCGTACCAGGCGTTCGAGATCGCCGTGTCGATGCCCCGATGGACGTTCACCGTCGCGCGCATGCGCCGCGTGCCGCGGCAGTCGTACTGGTACCCGTGGGTGTCCTCGAAGTAGCGGTTGATCCGGTCCGTGTGGAAGTACGCCATCACCTCGGGGAACTCCTCGTCGACGTCCCCAAGGGCGGGGTCGTACAGGTAATTCCCGTCGACGTCCGGCACGGCGATGTGCGCCGCGCGGCAGTCCTCCCCCGCCCGGGTCTCGCAGTTGTACGCGTCCGCGAACGCGCCCGTGAGCTGCGAGGCTTCCTCGAGGTTCGGCAGATCGACGTCGACGAGGTCCGGCGCGATGACGGAGTTCGGGTCGTACACGCGCCCGAGCGCGTAGCGCCGGCGGTCCTCGAGCCGGATCGGCCGCCCCGTGGCTGCGTCGACGTTCAGGCGCCATTCGCCGGTTTCCGTGTCGAAGTCGACGACCCAGACGGCGCGCGCGGTGCGGCCCTCGACGAGAAGGGCGAGGGCGACGGTCGGGTCGGCGGAGATCTCGTCCGGCGCCGACTCCTCGGCGATCCGCAGCGCGTCCTGCCAGCTCGTCTGCACCGCGCTTCGTACGCGATCGAGACGGCTGTGGACGACGTTCGCCTGCGTGACACCGCCGTCGGAGTCGACGACGACGACGACCTCGTTGCGCAGGACCGGCAGGCCGGCAACCACGCGGCCGAAGCGTACGAACGATCGGCCGCGCCACGCGCGCACCCGCGCCAGGGTCAGATCGCGATCCGGATCGGAGATGCCGAGAGCGCTTCGCTCGGCGCGCAGGAAGGCGCGCGCGACCTCGACGGACGACCCCGGTCGCGGGTCCGCGAGAGGGCCGACCGCCTGCAAGACGAAGCCCGCAGCGTCGGTCCGCAGGCGGACGGCGGCGTCGGTTCGCAGATCTGCGGCGGCGGGAATGGCGACGAAGAGGACGAACAGGACGACGAGCAGGCGCAGACGCAAGGGATTCCTCCGACTTCTCGTGGCGCGCCCGCCACGTCGTCCTTATCCCACGGCCGCCCCGGACGCGCCAGGCCAGGTATAGTCCGCGGCCCATGCGCGTTCCGTTCCTCGTCCTCCTCGCGGCCTGCGTGCTTTCCTTCGGCGGCTGCAGCGGAAAGAAGAAGAAGAGGCCCGATCCGGGGGCCCTCGTGCGGGTCACGATCTCGAGCCAGGTCGGCGTGCTCCTCGAGGACTTCCCGGAGGCGTCGCGAGACCGGATCGCCGAGGAGATCCTCGCGCGGCCTGCCGCGTGGTGGACCGAGCGCGCGCAGCAGCAGTTGCGGCTCACGTCGATCCGTCTCGTCTATCGCAAGTACTACTTCGACGAGAGCGAGTGGGACTCGAAGAACGCGCTCACGCTCCCGCCCGAGGGCGGTTGGAACGTGACGGTCGACGCCGGAGGTGCGGCGCGGACCACGGTGGACGGGCACGACGTCGTCGCGGTCGGATTCGAATTCGAAGGGACTCTCCTGACCGATGCGGCGTCGCCCGGCGTCTCCGAGCCGCAGCTGCGGCGAGTCGGAGGAACGTGGGACGAGGAGTTCGTCTTCCCGGTGGATCCGACGCTGATCATGCAGCGGACCGGCATGGCGTGCCTTTCGGAGGACCAGTTTCCGCCCGAGAGCCTCGACGCCGAGGACGCGTTCCGGTTCTACGACGACACCTGCGAGGTCGAGGTGCCCGGCGAGCAGTACTGCCATCACACGGAGCCGCTCCCGACCGAGAGCTGCGTGGAGGCGCTCGAGCGGGTGGTCGGGCGCGTCGAGACCGCAGTCCACTACGAGCGCATCGCCTGGGACGCTGCGCTCGCGGACTCCGTACGCAGCGGGGAGCTGACGACGCCCGACGCTCCAGATCTGAAGGTGCTGACGGAGGGCGAGGGGCTCAACGACCACCGCGTGATCTACAAGTACGTCCCGTCCGACCACTGCGCCGTCGTGGAGGAATGCGTCGGGGGGAGCGGCTGGAGGCGCCTGCTCATCTTCGATTCGCACGACCACAACGTCGGCGGGGCGCCGCTGCACATCGGTCCGGTCGACTACTACGTCGAGGGCCTCGGCGGAGAGCTCGTGGACCATCACGTCTACGAGCTGTCCGATTGCCACGGGCACTTCCACTTCGAGTTCTACGGGGACTTCTCCTTCGGAGGAGGAGGCGGGGTCGTGCAGAAGAACGGCTTCTGCATCGAGAGCACGGACCGGCTGAGCAACAACGAGACCTCGCCCCTGCACACCTCGTACGATTGCGAGAACCAGGGCGCCGATCCAGGTTGGGGCGATCTGTACGGGTCGTCCCTGACCTGCAACTGGATCGACGTGACCGACGTGGACACCTCTGCGGGGCCGGTGACCGACACGCTCGAGTTCCGGTCGAATCCGGACGGGTTCCTCTGCGAGGGGACGCTCGTCCTCGACGCCTCGGGCGCGCAGGTGTGGGAGCCGACCGAGTTCACGACGGACGCGGGTGACGTGATCGACCGGCCTGCGTGCGACGAGACGCCGGGCGCGGAAAAGAACGACGTCGGCCAGGTCGACGCGACCATCCCCGGGCGAGGTGGATTCGTCAGCTCGCCCTGCCGCGACGATCACGACCTCGGTCCGCTCCGGAATTGCGGCTTCGAGATGCAGACCGACCTTCCGGCCTGCACGCCCGGCGAAGCGGTCACCCTCTCCTGCACGGGAGGCGACGACGCGCGGCCGCAGGTCGTGCGCATCTGCGAGACGAGCCGCGTCCTCGGGACCGGTGTCGACTGCACCCACGTGGACGCCCTCGCGAACGTCGTCGTCGCAGGCGACGCGGCGGAAGTGACCTTCGACTGTCCCGATCCGCGAGATGCGGACGAGCCGGGCGGCCAGTACGCGATCTACGTCGCGCCCGTGTGGGAGCCCGACGGCGCAGTCGCGCTGACCTGCGCGCCCTGACGGGCTACTCCGCTTCCGCGACCGGAGGCGATGGCACGGGCGGCGCGGAAGGTTCCGCAGGGGCGGGGGAAGCCGTGCCGTTGCCGCCCTGTCCCAGGATCTGCGGCGGATTGGCCGTCTCGGGGGAGAAGCCGTGGCGGCGGCGGCGGCGGCGGCGACGACGACGACGGCGGCCTTCACCCGGGATTCCAGGCGCTCCAGGCTGGCCCGGCTCGGCGGGCTGTGCGCTCTGCTGCGCCGGAGCCGGCGTATCGCCGATCGTGTAGCCGGGCATCGACGGCTCGAACCTCGGCGCCGGACGGGGGCCGCCGCCGTGACCGCGCCGCCCTTGCCCGTGCCATTGCTGCCGCGGTTGCTGCTGCTGCCGCGCCTGCTGCTGCGGCTGAGGCTGCTGCTGCGGATGCTGCTGCTGCCCAGCGTGATCGCCTCCGCCGCGGCCCCGCCGGCGACGGCGCTTGCGCTTCTTTCCGCGCTTCTCTCGTTCGCGGATGCCCGTCATCGTCCGCGCGGGCAAGAGGTGCACGGCTCGGGGGACGCATCGGTCGCAGATCCCGCAGGTCGGCGGATCCACTTCGCCGAAGTACTTCCGGATGAAGACGCTGCGACAGCCGCCGTACTCGGCGTAATCCTTGATCGCGAGCAGGCGCCGTCGATCCTCCCGGCGCATCGTCTCGAACTTCTCCGCCAGGTCCTGCCCGTGAGTCAGGAACTCGGCAGTCGAGATGGTCAGCTTGTACTTGTCTCCCTCGCGGCCCACAAGCCCGCACTCCTCGAGAACGGTGAGCAGCGACGTCGCGGCCGCCGTCGTGACCTCCGCGCTGAACGCGAGCGTCTGCGCGTCCACGGACTTGCCCTCGCTGGACCACCCGACGAGGGCCGCACCGAGTCGCGCGAGCGCCTCGGGCTTCGGCTGCCCCGCGGAGTTGAGGCGCTCCTGGATCTTGAGGTCCTCCGGATCGAAGAGCAGGACGCACTGAGCCGGCCTGCCGTCACGGCCCGCGCGGCCCGCCTCCTGCACGTACTGCTCGAGGCTTCCGGGTGTGTGGTAGTGCAGGATGTAACGGATGTTGCGCTTGTCGATGCCCATCCCGAACGCGTTCGTGGCCACCATGACGAGCCGACGCCGCCGCTTCATGTAGCGGCGCTGCGCGATCTGCTTGTCGGCCGTCTTCATCCGACCGTGGTACTGGGCCGACGGGATCTGAGCCATCCGCAGCGCGTTGCCGATGCGATCGGTGCTGTCGACCGTCGCACAGTAGATGATGCCGGGCCGCTGCAGGCGCCGGATGAGGCTTCCGAGCCGTTCGAGCTTCTGCGTCCCGCGCCAGTCCTCGACGCACAGCTCGAGATTCGCCCGGTGCGGCGTGCTCGTGACGATCTCCGGGTTCTTCATCCGCAGCGCCCGCGCGATTCCGTCGCGTACGCGGGGCGTGGCCGTCGCGGTCAGCCCCATGACGCTGCGCGGCGCGAGTGCCGCGATCGAGTCCGGGATCCGCAGGTAGGCAGGACGGAAGTCGTGCCCCCATTCCGAGATGCAGTGCGCCTCGTCCACCGCGAGCAGCGAGATCCCGCTCTTCATCAGGGCGGCGCGAAGGGGCGCTGATTCCAGGGTCTCCGGCGTGGTGAGCACGACCCGCGGTCCGCCCGCCTCGATCGCCGCAAGCGCCTCGCGCCTCGCGGCCGCGCGCACGGTCGAGTCGAGGCGCGAGACCGGAAGGCCGAGCTTGAGCAGCTTCGATTCCTGATCGGAGATGAGCGCGAGCAGGGGCGACACGACGACCGTCGGCCTGTCCGCGAGCATCGCGGGAAGCTGGTACGTGAGCGACTTGCCAGAACCAGTCGGAAGGACGACGACCGCGCTGCGTCCTTCGACGAGCGCGGCGATCGTGCGCTGCTGCTCCGGGTAGAGCTCCGGAAGGTGGAAGCGGCGGTGCAGGCACTCGAGGGCCCGTTCCATCGTGAACGGCGGTCCGAGCACGAAGGGCGGCGCCCCCGGTGGAGGAGGCGGTGGGGCGGCAACGATCTCCGTGTCGTCTTCGTCGTCGCCGGGCTCCTCCGGGTCGCCGGCCGCCTCGACGGCCGCCTCGACTTCCGCATCGGGGATCGGGGCTGCTTCTTCGGGAACGAGAGGCGCGGGCTCGAACGCGGCCGGCAGGGCGAGCCGCGGCTCGAGCGCGATCGGCGCTGCGCTGCGCTTGGGCGCTGGGCGCCTGGCAGCCCCTGCCTTCTTCGCGGGGGCCTTGGCCTTCGTCCTTGCGTTCGCCTTCGGTCGAGCCGCTGTCTTCGAAACCTTCGGAGGCGATGCCTTCTTCCCCTTTGCGGGGGTCTTGCTGCGGACGGTCGTCCTCCCCGCCTTGGTGCGAACGGTCGCCTTCGCCTTGCCGGCGCGTGCCTGGGCCATGGATCTATCCCACCTTGCGCAGCCCCCCGCGGCGGTCCGGAACCTCCCCGCCTCTCCCGCGCGGCCCTTAGACTAGTCGTCCGCGCCGGAAGTTCAAGGGGTGTGATACACAGGGCTCCCCATGGGGGCGAAGGTCGGATTCGCCAAGGTCTTCGAGCACGAACTGCACGCGATTGCCGAGCGTCGCGTCGCCGTGGGGCAGGAACTCCCCACCGCGCAGAGCGGGGCCGCTCCTTCCGCGGATCGCGGGCTCGTCGGGCTCGCGCTCTCCGGCGGCGGCATCCGCTCCGCGACCTTCAACCTCGGCCTGCTGCAGTCTCTGGCGCGCAACGACTCGTTCAAGAGGTTCGACTACCTCTCCACGGTTTCGGGCGGCGGCTACATCGGGTCTTGCCTGACGTCCCTGCTGCAGTCCGAGAAGGCGGGCGTCGGCAAGGAGCAGTTCCCGTTCCGGTTCGACGGGCAGACCGAGCGCGCCGAGGTCGCGCATCTGCGAAAGCACCGCGAGTACCTGGCCCCGAGGTTCGGTCTGCTACGGACGGGAGCGTGGCGCCTGCTCTCCACCTACCTGGTCGGGCTCCTGCTGTCGCTGACGACGGTCGTCTCGCTCATCGCGTTCGCCGCTTCGATCGGGATCTGGCTGTACCCCGCGGTGTTCGGCGTCGTCGCGGAGGCGATGGGCGAATCCGCTGTCGAGGGCGCGCACCTCTTCGACCACCCCTTCGACCACGGCGGCGTCCTCTTCGCGCCCGCGATGCTCTCCTTCGTCGGCTGGCTCGCCTGCTTCGGCCTCGCGTTCTTCGGGATCCCCGCGATGGTGACACTGCGCGTCAGGCGCCTGCTCACCGGGCTGCAGGGGTCCCTGCTGCGCGCGTCGTTCGTCCTGCTGGTCCTCGGCGCGATCCCGATGATTTTCGCCGCTGTCGACGAGGCGCTCGGGTACCCGGTGCTGGACGACCCCGCCTTCTGGATTGCCTTCCTCGGATCGACGCTGTCGCTCTCCCGGCTCGGACGCCTCGCGGACGCCGCCCGGAGCCTTCGCGGTCGGCTCTCGCGCTGGGCGGTCGTCGCCGCCGCGTGGCTCTTCGCGTTCCTCCTCGTCTTCGCCGTCCTCTACTTCGTCTGGGCGGCGCGCCAGGACTGGGACGTCGTGGCCACGTTTTCGGGGGTGATCGTCCTCGTGCTCGCGTTCACGACCGGAGCGAACGACTTCTCCATGTTCTGGTTCTACCGGGACCGCCTCTCCGAGGCCTACGTCGTGGTGCGCGACGATGAAGCCGCGCCGCCCCGGTGTGCGGACGAACTGCGTGTCACCGATGCGCGATCGAAGGGCGCCCCGATCCACCTGCTCGGCACGACGGTCAACCTTCCCGGCGACGGGGAGCTGGCGCTGCGCGGACGGCGTGCGGACCTCTTCTCGGTCTCGCCCTTCTTCGCGGGGTCGGAACGGACGGGCTACCGTCCGACGCGCGAATGGGAGGAGGGCAAGATGACCCTCGCGAGCGCGATGGCGATCTCGGGCGCCGCAACGAACCCGCAGTACGGTCCCTCGACTAGCCGTCCGCTCGCGTTCCTGATGGGCCTCTTCAACGTCCGGCTCGGCGCCTGGGTAGAGAACCCTGCCCGCGAGCACCGGGCGATCTACCGGATGCGGTTCTTCCGGCGCCTGCTGCGCTTCTGGCCCTGGTACCTCGTCAAGGAGCTCCTCGGCGTCGTCGATTCCGACAGCCGTCTCGTGAATCTCTCCGACGGTGGGCACATCGAGAACCTCGGCGTGTACGAGCTGCTCAGGCGTGGCTGCAAGCTCGTGGTCGCCTCGGACGCCGGCGCGGACCCGGACCGCGGGTTCTCCGACCTCGGGATCGCGCTGCGGCTCGCCCGCATCGATCTCGGCGTGCAGGTCGAGTTCCCGCCGGGGGCGCTCGACATGCTGGTCCCGGACGGCAAGGGGATCTCGAGGGCGCACGTCGCGCGGGGACGCATTCGCTATCCGCTCGGCGACGGCACCGAGGAGATCGGGACGTTCGTGTACGTCAAGCCCGGGGTCGTCTCGAAGGACCCGCGCGACGTCCACGCGTACCGCGTCCTGAACCCCGACTTCCCGCACGAGTCGACGGTCGACCAGTTCTTCAGCGAGGCGCAGTTCGAGTCGTACCGGGAGCTGGGATACCGCGCGGGGAAAGAAGCGATCGACGTCATCCGCGGCAAGGCCGGCGACGTCGGGTAGCCGTGCGCGTCGTCTTCGTTTGCGGGATGGCGCTGGGCTGTGCGACGGAGGCACACGTCCGGCTCCGGGCGCCGCCTGGCGACGCCGCGGAGCAGATGCGGCTCGCGGCGTACGAGAGTCTACGCGCCGACCCGCGGCGGGCCTACCTGGACGAGACGCTCGGTGAGCTGCGTCTCGGCGACGGGACGAGCGTCTCCCACGCCGAGGACATCTTGCCCGTCGTTCCCCCACGGTCGCGCGCAGCCCTCGCAGCTCGTGAATCCGAGTCGATGGAGCGCTGGGCCACGCGCCTGCTCGTCGCCGGAACGTTGACGACCATCCTCGCCGGCGTGCTCGCCGTTCGCGCGCTGAACGCCGAGGCGGAGGAAACGGCGGGCACGGAAGACACGGCGCTGCCCTACTACCTCGGAGGCATCGGGCTAGGCGTGGTCGTCGCCGCCCTGTCCGCGGTTCCCGAGTGGCAGGCGAACGACGCGCGCCACGACGCCTTCACGCACTACGACGCCGCCCTGCGCCACCGCCTGCGCCTCTGCGTCGTCGGACTGCACGTCGCGGCGTGCGAATAGCTGCTAGCGCCCGCGCGTCGTGCTTCGCGGCGTGCCCTCGATGTCCGCGGCTTTGATCGTCGTTCGCAGCCGGTCGACCAGGCCCAGGCGGGCGGCGAGATCGGGGGCCCCCGCGAGGGCGGACGGCTCGCAGGCGTCCGCGATTGCGCGCGCGCCGTGGAGCGTGCGGCGCGTCTCGACGATTGCCGCGGCGAAGAGGCCGACGAAGGCCAGGACCGGGATCGCGACGACGAGCACGCGGCCCCACACGGGCGGATCGAACCGCCGCATCGCCCAGGGCGTCAGGACGACGAGCAGAAGCACGGCGCCCCCGATCACGAAGAGGTAGCCGTGATCGCGCAGGAGCGCCCGCAGGGTCCCGGCTCCCGCCGCGTCGCGCGCGCGGACGCAGGGATCGGACGCGACGAGGCGGTCCCACTCGTCTTCCAGCGCGTCGTCGAGGTCGGCGCCCAGCTCCGGGTTGACCGTCGCGCGCGAGAGGTCGACCTTCACGGCCGTGTCGCGCTTCTGGACCGGAACGCGATCGAGCCCGTTCGCGTACGCTTTCCGTCCTCCCGGGCCCGCGTACAGGTAGACGTCCTGGGCGTCGTCGCCCGGACGATCCGATCGGCCGACGACGTTCACGGCCGTCGCCCTGCGATCAGGCGGGATCCGATCCTCGCCGTTTACGTAGACGGTCCGGCCCTCGGCGTCGACGTAGCGCCACAGAGAATCGTCGGCGGGCTCGCCGCAGCCGGCGAACAGGACGAAAAGCAGCACTACTCCCGTGTGACCGAGACGAGCTCGACGTCCTCGATCGGCCAGTCGGATCCGTCGGTCGCGACGGCGGCGATGGCGTGTACGACGTCGAGTCCCGCGGTGGTCAAGCCGAAGACCGCGTAATCGTCGTCGAGAAACGCTTGGGGGCCGTCGCACACGAAGAACTGGGACGTCGCGCTGTTCAGGTCGGCGGTGCGGGCCATCGAGATCGCGCCGTCGACGTGGCGCAGCGGCGAGATCTCGAGGGCGATCGGCGGATCGGTCGGCAGCGCCGCGCGCGACGCGTCGTAGCCGCCTCCCTGGATCATGAAGTCGTCGATCACCCTGTGGAAGACCGTCCCGTCGTAGAAGCCGTCGTCGACGTACGAGAGGAAGTTCGCCGTCGTGTTCGGCGCGTTCTCGGCGTCGAGATCGATCACGAAGTCTCCCATCGAGGTCGAGAAGCGCAGGACGTCGGTGCCTCCTCCGGTTCCGGTTCCGGTTCCTGTTCCGGTTCCGGTTCCGGTTCCGGTTCCGGTTCCGGTTCCGGTATCCGTGTCCGTGTCGGCGTCCGTGTCGACGTCCGTGTCGACGTCGGAGTCCGTGTCCGCGTCCGAGAAGCCCCCCCCGGAGGTGCAGCCAGCCAGGAGCACGACCAGGGTCCACTTGCTCATGGCACGACGTTCGCAGGGATCGGACTGAGCCGCCAGCCCCCCCGCCCGGCACTGTTAAGATAGGGTGGTGACGTCCCCTCGCGTTTGGGACTCGCAGCCCCCCGCCTCCCGGGGGGTGGTGCGTGCGCTTCCGTTCGTGGGCGACGACGCGGCGCTCGTCGCGGGCGTTCGCGCCGGCAATCGCCAGGCGGTTGCTGCCCTTTTCGACCGTCACGCCCCCCACGTCCGGCGCGTCCTCGCGCGCGTCCTCGGGATCGACTCCGAGCTGCCCGACCTGCTGCACGAGGTGTTCCTGCGAGCGCTCGAGGGGGTGGACCGTCTGAGCGACCCCGCGGCACTACAGGGATGGCTGACGAGCATCGCGGTCTTCACCGCCCGGGGCTGCATCCGCAAGAGAAAGGCCCGGAGGTGGCTGCGGCTCGTGGCCCCGGAGGAGGTTCCCGAGGTGGAAGCGGCGACGCCCAGTGCGGAGGTGACGGAGGCGCTGAAGGAGGCGTACCTCCTGCTGGGCCGCTTGCCGGCGGACGAGCGGATCCCGTTCGCGCTGCGCTTCATCGACGGGATGGAGCTGACCGAAGTCGCCGCGGCGTGCGGAGTCTCCCTCGCGACGATCAAGCGTCGCCTGTCGCGCGCGCAAGACGCGTTCTCGGTCGGGGCGCGTGCGCACCCGGCGCTGGCCGACTGGCTGGAAGGAGGGGCCCGATGGGCAGACCCAAGGGACCCCTAGGCGCGCTCGGCGAGGAGATCGCCCGTGCACAGGACGCCGAGCTCGCTTTGTCCGAGGCGGCGGACCTCGCCGCTGCGAAGGGCCGCCTGCTTGCCGGCGCGCCAGGACGTCGGCGCATCCTGCGCTGGCAGGTGCCGCTGGCCGCGGCCGCGGCCGCGGCGGCGATCCTGCTCGTGCCGCGCGCGCCGGACTCGCTCTCGTTCCGCGTCGAGGGAACGGTGGCGGCCGGCGAAACGGGAGCGTTCGTGTCGGTGCCCGCCGGCGAGTCTACGGATGTGCGGTTCTCGGACGGGACGACCCTGACCCTCGCGAGCGAGTCCCACGCGAGAGTCGTGCAGGTCGACGACCGCGGCGCACGGGTGGTCCTCGAGCGCGGCAGCGTCCGCGCGCGCGTCAAGCACCTTCCCCGCGCCCGGTGGACCGTGGGCGTCGGTCCGTTCGACGTGCGCGTGACCGGCACGGCGTTCGTCGTCCAGTGGGAGCCCGAACGCCAGGAGTTCTCGCTCGCCCTGCGAGAAGGCTCGGTCGAGCTCTCCGGGCCGCTGGTCGGCCGCGCGCGCCGGATCGCGGCGGGGGAAACGGTCCGCGTAGCGATGCGCGAGCGGCGTTTCGAGATCGTGTCCGGCGAGCGCGTCGCGGCGGCGGATCCGATTCCTGGACCCGAAGTGTCGCCGGCCGCGGCCCTGCCGCCGGCGCCGCAGGCGCTTCGCGAACCCTCGAATGCACCCCCCGTCTGGCTGGTCCACGCCAAGGCAGCGCGCTGGCAGGACACGATGGCGGCCGCCTCGCCGGACTGGAACGGCTGGCTCGGTTCGGGCGACGCCGCGGCCCTCACGCTCCTCGGCGACGCGGCCCGGTACACGCGCGACGTCGCCCGTGCGACGCAGGCGTTCGAGACGCTCCGGCGGCGGTTCCCGGGGACCCCGCGCGCCGCGGAAGCAGCCTACCGTCTCGGCATTCTGGCCGGCGGCGACCGCGCGACCGCGGCGCGCTGGTTCCAGACCTATCTCGACGAGCGGCCGGCAGGCAGTCTCGCCCGCGAGGCCCTCGGCAGGCTGATGGAGGTGGGCGACGAGGTCCGCAAGGTCCAGGCCGCGCGGACATACCTCGAACGGTACCCGGCCGGCCCACACGCGCGGCTGGCGCAGAGTATCGTCGGGGAGTGACGCTCGCCCGGGGGCTCCTCCTATCCCTCACGCTCGCACCCGCGGTCGCCGCGGCCCAGGCTACGCCGCGCGTCGTCCTGGTCGCAGACCGCGACAGCGATCTCGTCGGGATGCGGCTCGTCGGCGAGCTGTCGGCGCTCGGCTTCGAGGTCGTCGTCGTCGCCGTGGAGCCGGGGACCCAGGCATCGCGCGAGCCCCTCGAAGACCTCGCCCGAGAGCGGCAGGCCGTCGCGGCGCTGCGCGTCGTGCCCCTCTCCGGCGGCGTCGAGGTCTGGATCGTCGATCGCGTGACGGGCAAGACCGTCCTGCGCGAGGTCGTCACCGCGGGGGAGGGAGAGTCCGTCGAGGAAGTCGTCGCCCTTCGCTCGGTGGAACTGCTGCGCGCGTCCCTCATGGAGATCGACGCTCCCCACCCCGTGCAAGGCGAGGTCGCCGCGCCTCCGAACATCCGGCGCGTCGTCCCGCGGCCGCGCCCGCCGCCCGCGCCGCCGCCAAAGCTCTCGCTGGGGCTGGCGCCGGCGATCCTGCCGTCGCCGGGAGGGATGGGCGTCCCGATCGACGCGCGCGTGTCCGTTCGGTACCGCGCGGGCTCGTGGTGGGGGTGGTCCGCTCTCGCGCTGGTTCCCGTGGTTCCGGCCCACGTCGAGGCCTCCGAGGGCGAGGCGGACGCTGCCCCCTGGATCCTCGGAGGCGGCTTCGACCTGTACCTGACCGATCGGGCATCGTCGTTCACGCCCGTCCTCGGGGCGGGCGGGGCGCTGGTTCTCGTCCAGATGCAGGGGCTCTCCACCCAGCAGCCATACCGCCTGAGCTCGGACGCAGTCCTGGTGTCGGCCGCGTACGTACAGGCAGGCGCGACCTATGCCCTGTCGCCCTTCCTGCGCGTCGGCGCGGACGTCCTCGGAGGGGTCGCCTTCCCGGAGGTCGGAATGGAGTTCGACCGCCGGGCGGCAGCCTCCTGGGGCGCGCCATTCCTGGCGATTTCCGTGGGCATGGAAGTCGCCTGGCCTTGAGCCGTGGTTGCGGTCCGTCGACACTGGACTCTCACAAGGAGGCACCTCGCATGTCCCTTCGGCCCGCCCCGTGGTTCGCGCTCTTCCTGCTCCTCCCCGCCTGCGGAGGAGAGTCCACCAGAGTCATCCTAGATGCCGGTGCGGATGCCGACACCGATGTGGATACGGACGCCGACACGGACGCCGACACGGACGCGGACTCGGACGCGGACACGGACACGGACACGGACACGGACACGGATTCCGACACGGGTTCCAGCACGGACTGCGGCGGGGCCGAGGTCCTGTGTCCCGCCGGTTGCGCGGACCTGTCCTCCGACGAGGCGAACTGCGGCGCGTGCGGACGCGGCTGCGGCGACGCAACGACCTGCACCAGCGGCGAGTGCCTCTGCGGCGACATCGCCTGCGTGCCCGGCGAGAGCTGCGTGGGCGGCGCCTGCGTCTGCGACGGCGGTCGCGTGGACTGCGGCGACGTCTGCACGGACCTGTCGAGCGACGAGGCGAACTGCGGCGGATGCGACGACTTCTGCGCGGGCGACTGCATCAGCGGCGTGTGCGAGTGCGGCGCGGGCCTCGTCGAGTGCGGCGCCTGGGGAGGCGGGACGGAGTGCACCGACCTGAACGTCGACCCCGCGCACTGCGGCGACTGCGACAGCGGCTGCGACAGCCTGAGAGAAGTGTGCGTCGGCGGATCCTGCGAGTGCGCGCCCGGCCGGGTCGAGTGCGACGGGTTCGGCGGCGGCGGTGCCTTCTGCGCGCTGACCGGCATGGACTCGAGCAACTGCGGCGACTGCGGGAACCAGTGCGACGGCGCCACGCCGGTTTGCTGGGGCGGGGTCTGCGTCGCGGAGTGTCCCGCGGAAGCGGACTTCTGCGACGGCGGCGGCTGGGGCGGCGGCGGCGGACCCGACTACTGCACGGACCTCGACACGACGGAGACGAACTGCGGCGATTGCGGCAACGCCTGCGAGTTCGCCGAGCTGTGCAACGCCGGGGCCTGCACGGGCTGGGAGCCCGCCTTCGGCTGCGACTCCTGCCCGTGCGACACCTGCGGACTCGCGATGGCCTGCTGCGCGTACCCTGGCAGCGATCCCGTCATCCCGATCTGCGTCGACGGGGCGGTCTGCCCGGGCTGACCATGAAGTCGGCGGGGCTTTGCCTCCTTCTCGCTTCCTGCTTCGACGGGAAGGGCACCCCCATCGTGGGACAGGATCTCGTACGGGACGCCGGCGACGGCGACTCGGACTCCGACACCGACTCCGACTCCGACAGCGAAAGCGACACCGATTCGGGCACGGGAACAGACACGGGCACGGAGAGCGAAACCGACTCCGGCTCCGATTCGGAGTGTCCGGCCGAGATGGACGAGTGTGCGGGAGGGTGGGGAGGTGGCTGGGGGGACGTCTGCACCGATCTCGACGTCGATCCGCTCCACTGCGGAAGCTGTGACGGACGTTGCATGGACGATCAGTACTGCGCGTCCGCCGAATGCGTGTGCCGCCCGGGATACGAGACCTGCGGGGGGAAGGGCGGCGGCTTCGCGTGGTGCACGAACACGTCGAACGACCCTGCGAACTGCGGGTCCTGCGGATTCGAGTGCGGAGCCGGCACTCCCCTGTGCTGGAACGGCGAGTGCGTCGTCGACTGCCCGGCGTGGTCGGTGAGGTGCGAGTCGGAGTGGATCGGAGACTACTGTGCCGACCTCGACACGAGCCCGCGCAACTGCGGCTTCTGCGGCAGCGTGTGCCACACGCAGGAGACCTGCGTCCAGGGCGACTGCGAGTTCTGGTTCCCGGGGATCGGCTGTGCGGCCTGCCCCTGCGAGGCGTGCCCGGCCGGGTTCGAGTGCTGCCGGTACCCCGGCGACGACGATTTCGTGATCTGCGTGGAGGGCGACTCCTGCCCGGTGGCGTTCTAGGGTTTCAGGGCGGCGTCGGCCGGGAAGCGCCCACCCGGCCGGCGCCGTCGCTGTAGTTCGGGGTATCATCGCGGCGGTGCTCCGCGGCCTTGCCTTGGCTTCGCTCGCCCTTCTGGGGGCCTGTCTCGGTTCGGACGACGGTTTCCTGGGGGAGACCGCGGACGGCGGGCCCGAGGACGCGGGGGGCTCCAGCACGGCGGACGCGATCTTCTCGATGGACGAGATCCACGAGGTCACGATCGACGTGGACGACGCCGACATCCCGCAGCTCGTCCCGCACAACGACGTCCGCGTCCCGTGCGACTTCTCGTTCGACGGGGAGTCGCTCCTCGAATGCGGCGTCAAGCTCAAGGGCGGGATCGGATCGGTCGCGACGCTCGCGGAGAAGCCTGGCTTCTCCGTGAAGTTCGACGAGTTCGTCGACCAGCGCTTCCGGGGGCTCTCGCGGCTCGTGTTCAACGCGTTCCGCCAGGACCGCGGAATGGTCAGCGAGCATCTCGGCTACGAGATGTACCGGCAGGTCGGCGTCCCCGGCCCGCGGACGGCATACGCCTGGGTCACCTTCAACGGCGAGCCGTACGGGCTCTACCTCGTGGTCGAGGCGGTCAACAACGATTTCACCGAGCGCACATTCGGCGACGACTCGGGAAACCTCTACGAGGGCAACTGCTGCGGGGAGCTGGCGGTGGGTTTCACGGAGCTCAAGAACAACGGCGAGCTGGAGGGCGACACGAGCGACCTCGCGCGGCTCGTCGAGGTGATGAACGTCGCGCCGGACGAGAGCTACCTGGAGGAGATGGACCGGGTCGTGGACCTGGAGTCGTCCACGCGCGCCTGGGCGCTCGAGGCGATGCTCAGCCACTGGGACGGCTACAACTACAACCGGAACAACTTTTACCTGTACCACCGGCCGAGCGACGACCGTTTCCAGTTCCTCCCCCACGGACTCGACCAGCTCTTCGGCAACCTCTGGCACGACGTGCGCCTCGCACCTTCGGGGATAGTGTCGGCGCGGATGCACCGCCTGCCCGCGGGATACGCGCGCTACGAAGACGCCCTGAGAGACGTATCTTCGAACGCCTGGGACGTCGACGCGCTGACCGCGCGGCTCGACGAGGCGGCCTCGCTCATCGCGACCCGCGTCGACGAGGACCCCCGCAAGTACCAGTCGACCGCGGACCAGCAGGGGATGGTCGTGGCGATCCGCGATTACCTGGCCCAGCGCCCCGGGATCACGCAGGGCACGCTCGATGCGGAATGCGGGAACGGGACGACGGACGTCTTCGAGGAGTGCGACGACGGCAACACTGTGGGCGACGACGGATGCAGCGGCGGCTGCCGCAACGAGTTCTGCGGCGACGGCATCAGGCAGCCGGGGCTCGGCGAGGCCTGCGACGGGTTCGGCTGCCGCGCGGACTGCTCGGGGCCTTCGCGGTGCGGGGACGGGGCGATCGACGTCGGCGAGGAGTGCGACGACTCAAACCGCCTCGACGACGACGGGTGCACGCGTCGCTGCACGACGGACCGGTGCGGCGACTGGATCGTTCAGCCGACTTCGGACGAGGTGTGCGACGGTCCGGGTTGCCGGCCCGACTGCTCCGCGGCCGGTGCGTGCGGGGACGGCGCCATCGACGTCGGAGAGGACTGCGACGACTCGAACGTGGAGGACGGCGACGGCTGCGCGGCGGACTGCAGCTTCGGCGACTGCGAAGAAGTCGACGGGCCGACCGGTCCGTGGTGGTTCTGCTCGCAGCGCCGGACCTTCGAGCAGGCGCGGCTGCGCTGCGGAGCGCTCGGCGCCGACCTCGGCGTCCCCTGGAGCGACGAGGAGAACGCGTTCGTCGGCGGCGAGGCGTTCGGCCGCTCCGATGGCCCGTGGTGGATCGGGATCGATGACCTCCGGTTCGAGGGCGTGTGGACGACGCCGGCCGGCGCCCTCGCGGTGTACGCCCCCTGGGGCGACGGCGAGCCGAACGGCGGCGATGGACAGAACTGCGGCGCCACCGAGTCGGCGTTCGGCGGGGGCTGGAACGACAAGGACTGCGCGGAGCAGTATCCGATGGTCTGCCGCCAGGCCGGCTTCAGCTGGTGGAGATAGGAGATCGCATGCGTGTCCTGGTGCTCGGGGTCCTGGTCTGCGGCTGCGGCGGAGAGTCCGGCGACGGCGGCGGCGCGGATTCGGACTCGGACACGGACATGGACACGGACTCGGACACGGACATGGACACGGACTCGGACACCGGAACCGGAACCGGAACCGGAACCGGAACCGGAACCGGAACCGGAACCGGAACCGGGACCGAGTCCGACACGGGTCCGGACTGTTCGAGCGAGGATGCGATCTTCTTCGGCGGCTCCCCGACCTGTCCCGCGCGCTACAACCTGTGCACCAGCGGCGTCTACCCTGGGTACGAGCACATCTGCTACCTGATCGACGACTGCAACGAGTGCTGCGAGGCGCCTCCCTGCAGGCTGGAGTGACCAGCGTATCCGCGGTCCGCCTTCACGGTCGGGCGGTGATCGTGCTGCTGCTTGCCTCGTGCGTGTATCGAGCGCCGGAGCGGGCCGAGCCGCCGCGGACCCCTCGCCGCGCGAGCCCGGACGAGGGGACGCCGCCTCGAGAAGGGAGCCCGACGGACGGAGGGCTCGCCGCGAGCGGGTGCATGCACGTCGTCGCCGACTCGTTCGACGCGTTCGCGGCCGACGCGGACCGGGAGGGCCTCGCACACCTCGTCCGTCGGCTGCAGGGGTGCCGCGTCGACGTCGAGGCGACCGTGTTCAACGTGGAGATCATTCCTGCGCGCGAGCATCCGGAAGCGTCGCGGCGCCACGACGGCGAGATGCACCGACTCCTGCTCATGAGCCCGTCGAATGAGGCCGGCGCGGCCTACGACGTGCTTCCGCCAGATCGCCGCTTGATGCTCGCCGTCCCGGAGGGCGGCGAGGGCGTCGGGGGGATCGCGCGAGGCGATCGCATACGCGTCCGCGCGACGGTCCACGGCCTGGCGGAGGGTGACTGGTCGATCGTCTGGGTCCGCAACCCGCGAATCGAGCGGCTCGCGCCGTAGATCCGATCGCATGGCCCCCGAGATCGGAGCGATTGTCCTGTGGTCCCCGCGCGCGGCCGAGGTCGTCGCGTTCTACCGGGCGATCGGAGTACCGCTCGAGGACGAGCGCCACGAAGAAGGCCCGGCGCACTGGGCCTGTTCGCTCGGGCCCGTGCACTTCGCGGTTTTCGAGGCGGCCGAGGGAGCCGCGCGCGGCCGAGCCGAAGGCGGCGCGACGATGATCGGTCTTTCCGTGACGTCGCTCGAGGAAGCTGTCGCGGCAGCAGTTGGTATGGACGCGCGCGTGCTCGTTCTGCCCGAGGAGGTCCCCTGGGGACGGCGCGCGGTCGTCGCGGATCCGGACGGGCGATCGGTGGAATTGAATCAACGCTAGGGGGACGGACGCCCGCGGGCGGCGTCGATCTCCTGCAGCCGCTCGCGCAGCCAGTGGGCCGATTCGCGTTCCGTCCCGTCGGGCGTGCGGATGCGGTAGGGCTCGCCGCTCTGCGAGGAGCGACTGCCGACCTGCTCGATGAAGTCCTCGGCCGTGCGAATTCGATCGCCTGCCTGTTCCCACTTGCGTCGGAGGTGGGCCGCTGCCTCGCCCGCATCGTGCTCTCGGCCGTTTCGGATGAACACGACGTCCGCGCGCTCGACCGTGGCGATCAACCGTTCGGTTCGCTCGCGCTCGTCCTGCGGCGGTGTCGTCGCCTGCTTCGGAGCCGCTTGGCCGGGAGCGGCGCCTACGGAGCGCACGGACAGTTCGGCCCAGTCGATGCCGATCACGACGTTCGTCAGGCGCTCGATGACGAGCCGATAGGAGTGGTCGTCGATGACGAACTGCACGGTCTCGTGCTCGCGCACCGAGCGCACGAGCAATGCGTCGCCGCCGCCGCTCCGGCGCAGGGTGAGCCGGACCTGGCCGGCCGTGATGTCGTCGATCGCGACCTCGTACGCGCCGTCCGACCCGGGCAGGACGGCCGAGGTGCGCTGGTCGAGCCGTACCGATGATCCCCCGGCCGGCAAGCGCAGCGGCGGGGACGGGATCGGCGAGGGGGCCGGCTGCGGCGACGCCGTGCCTCCGTGCGCCGGCGGCCCCGCGTTGACGCAGCTCGCGAGCGCGAGAAATGCGCAGGCCGTCGACCGCGGACCCAGCCCGGATCGTCGAAAGAGAAGTGGAAGCCTCACGAGTTCCAACGGTATCACTCAGGCCGGGATCTCGAACCCCACCACCGCGCCTCCTTCTTCGCGGTTCTTGGCCCAGGCGCGGCCTCGGTGGGCTTCCGCGATGCGGCGGACGATTGCGAGGCCGAGGCCCGTGCCGGAGGAGTTCTGGCCCTTGGAGAAGGGCTCGAAGGCGTGGGTCGCGGCCCCGGGGGGGAAGCCGGCGCCGTCGTCCTCGACCTCGAAGCGGACACGGTCTGCGGCGCGGGCGACCCGCAGCGTGGGGAGGCCGGCGCCGTGCTTGACGGCGTTGTCGAGCAGCGCGGAAAGGGCGCGGGCGAGCAGCGTCGCGTCGGCGCGCACCACGCCGGGTGAGCCCACGAGCGCGAGCGCATCCGGGGCGAGGCCCGCGCGGTCCAGCGCACGGCGGGCAACGTCGTCCACGGCGATCTCCGAGAGTTGCAGGGAACCGAAGTCGATCCGCGCGCCGGCGAGGAGGTCGCCTACGAGCGCGTCCATCTCGATCACTTCGCGCTCGACGCCTGCGAAGACGTCCTTGCCGTCCTTCCCCTCGCGACCCAGCTCGACGAGGACGCGGATGCGCGCCAGCGGTGTACGCATCTCGTGCGACACCGTCGCGAGCAGTTCGCGCTCCGCTTCGAGCTGTCGCTGGATGCGCGAGGCCATCTCGTTTATCGCGCCGGTCAGCTCGCCGACCTCGCCCTTCTGGCCATGCCGCAGGCGCGCGCGGCGATCGAGCCTGCCCTCGCCGAGGTCGCGGGCGACGTCCGTCAGCTCGCGCAGGGGGCGCGTGATGCGCCGAGACCACCTGCCCGCGAAGGCCCACAGGACGGCGCCGGACACCAGGAGCGCGACGAAGAATGCCCAGGGCCGACGCGGCATGTGGGAGTCGACGCAGACATCGAGGCGGCCGCGGCCGGGAATCCGGACCTCCTGCACGTGGTGGCAGTCGTCCCAGGCCCCGGCCGACTCGAGCGTCCGGCCGGATTCGTCGTACAGGCGGACGCCGACCGCGAGGTCGCGCGCGACGGCGACGGTCAGCTCGCGCCGGGCGGCCCGCTCGTCCCAGACGAGGTCGAAGCGTCCTGCCGTGAACCGTTCGACGCGCGCAACCTGCTCGCGCCAGGGCGAGCTGGTGCCCAGGGCCCAGGAAACGAGCGCGAAGGTTCCGCCGGAGGCGAGGATCGCGAAACCGAAGGCGAAGAAGAGCCGACGCTGCATTCCGCCGCGACGTCTCACGTGTCGTCTTTCGCGAGCACGTAGCCCACGCCCCGCACCGTCTTGATGCGTCGCGGTTGCTTCGGGTCGTCGCCGAGCTTGCTGCGGATGTGGGAGACGTGGACGTCGACGGTCCGCTCGGAGACCTTCACGTCGCCACGGCCCGCGAGGGACAGGAGCGCGTCGCGGGGGACGACGCGCCCGGCGCGCCGCGCGAGCGCGACCAGGATGTCGAACTCGATGCCCGTGAGCGTCACCTCGTGGCCGGCGACCCTCGCCACCCGCCCCGGGACGTCGAGATCGATGTCCGAGACGACGAGACGCTCCGCCGCGGCGTCGGGCGACGCCCGGCGCAGGACCGCGCGGATCCGCGCGAGCAGCTCGCGCGGAGAGAAGGGCTTGGGCACGTAGTCGTCGGCGCCGAGCTCGAGGCCGACGACTCGGTCCGTCTCGTCGCCCTTGGCGGTGAGCATCACGATGGGGATCCGGCTCTTTGCGCGGATACGCCGGCAGACCTCGAGGCCGTCCATGCCCGGCATCATGAGATCCAGCAGGACGACGTCGAAGCCTCCGGCTTCCAGCGCAGCGAGGCCGCGGCCGCCATCGGGAGCGTGAGTGACGAGGACTCCGTGGGGCTCGAGGTATGTGCGAAGCAGGTCGGACAGGCGCGCGTCGTCGTCGACGAGGAGGGCGCGCACCGTCACGCCGCCGAGGTTACCGCTTCTCGGCTTCGCGAGCGGCGCGGACGCATTCGCGTGCGAAATCCTGCACGGTGTCCTGGCGGTGGCCACACGAGTGGCCGCGCCATCCGTGGTGGCCGTGCCGCGCGTGCACGATCCCGCTGCCGAACCCGAGAATCACGCCTGCGATGAGCAGGCCCTTCACGATCCTTCGCTTCATGGCGTTTCTCCTTTCCGTGCAACTGCCTAGAAGCCCCGGTAGGGGTGATCCCACCGGCTCCAGTCGCCGTGGCCCTTCGCGAGGAGCTCCGCCAGACGGGCGCGCTGCCGCTCGTCGAGCGCCTCGTGCGTGGAAGCGAGCGCGTCGGCAATCGCCTTGCGCACGCCGGAGACGGCCTCGTCCCATCGCGCGAACGCGGAGCCCAGGGCGCCCTCGTCGAACGCGGCACCCGAGATCGTCCGCGCCACGTCCTTGCGCGACTCGTCGATCTCGTCCTTCGCCTTGCGCGCGGCCGCGACGACTCCTTCGGCGGCCGTCCCGATCACCTTCTCCTGCCCCGGCGTCGTCTCGAGCCGCGAGAAGAGCCCTCGCAGGAAGAACCGCGGGCCGAAGCCATGGCCGTGGTGGCCGTGGTCCGGGCCGCACCCGCTCCCGCAGCCGCCGCCTGCGTGGGCCCACATCCACCTCCGCCTCCGCGCCGCAATGGCGATGAGCGCGACGAGGCACAACGTACCGATCGCGAATCCGAACATTTCGTAGCCTCCCTTTCTGCGACTGCCCACGCGCCACAATGGATCCGCTGTGTGAAGCGGGAAGGGGGCAAACCGTGAAGAAACGTGAACTTCCCCCCGGGAAGGCCGACAACCGGGTTCATCCGTAGCCCTCCCCACGAGGCCGAAGGGGTCGCGGAAGCGCCGCCTAACGGCTGAAACCGAGCTACGTTTCTTCGCCGGGTTCGGGGGGCTCGGGAGGCGGGTCACCGACCGGGGTGAGGCGATCCGGCGGAACCTCGCGGGCGGGTTCTGTCGCCCAGGGCGGCTTGCTGGCCTTCTTCTTCAGGGAGATCTTCGCGACGGCCTTGGGGGTGTCGTCCGCGTGCTTCTTGGCGTCGGCGGCGTCGCCGTCACCGGAGTTGTTGCTCCCCTCCGAACTCACGCCATTTCTCCTAGCACACCGGAATCATCGAGAACAGGGCGATCTTGAAACTAGAATGAATCCGGATGGTTATGGGCAAACAGCGCCGGCTACGCAGATCGCCAGGTCGGCATCGCCGGGGTAGGCGCAGCAGGATTCCGCATCCGCGCAGACCGCGTCGCAGGGGCACTCGGCGCAGCCCGGGGCAGGGGCCCAGTCCCGGCAGCGGCCGGCGACGCACACCTGGTCAGCCTCGCACTGGAACTCCCAGCCGCAGCCGCCACAGTTTAGAGGGTCGGTTTCGGTGTCGGCGCACCATTCGCCCTCGGCCCAGTAGTCCTCGCAGCGCTCGAAGCCCTCGGGGCAGTCGGCTGCGCAGACGCCCGACACGCACAGGGGGGTCGCGCCGCCGCATGCGTCGCCGCAGCCTCCGCAGTTCTCCGGGTCGGTCTGCAGGCTCACGCACTCCTCCCACCCGCCCGCGTCGCAGCCCGACAGGCCCGGGCGGCAGGCGCACGATCCGTCGTCGCAGTACTGCGCCCACTGGCAGAAGCCGTTGCACTCGCCGCAGTTGTTGGGGTCGTCGTCCGTGTCCGTACAGTAGTCGCCGCCCTCGCCCCAGTAGTCCTCGCAGCTGTCGAGCACGCCGCACTCGCAGGCGCCCGAGATGCAAGCGCCCCCGCGGCAGTCGTGGCCGCACGCGCCGCAGTTGTCGAGGTCCGCCGAAGTGTCCGCGCAGTACTCGCCGCAATTGATCTGCGCGTCCGGGCAACGGCAGCGGCCTGCGTCGCAGGAGCCGCCCTCGGGGCAGATCACGTCGCACTCGCCGCAGTGGAAGAAGTTGGACGACAGGTCCGCGCACAGGCCCCCGCAATCGACGTACCCCGCCCGGCAGACGCAGGCGCCGTCGATGCAGTCCTCGCCGGCGCGGCACACGATGTCGCCGCACATGCACTCGCCGCCGATGCACTCCGTCGCGTCGCCGCACAGGTTCCCGCAGTCGCCGCAGTGGTTCGGGTCGGTCTCGACGTCGATGCACTCGCCCCGGCAGTCGACCGGCGGGCCGGGGCAGTCGTCGTCGGTGTCGGTGTCGGACCCCGTGTCGGTGTCCGAGTCGGTGTCCGCGTCGGCGTCGGCGTCGGCATCCGCGTCGGCATCCGCGTCGGCATCCGCGTCGGCATCCGCGTCGGCGTCGGCATCCGTGTCGGTGTCCGCGTCACCGCCTGCGTCCGGGGTCCCGCCGCCCTCGTGGAACGACTTCCCGCCGCACCCCGCCAAAACGGGGGAAACGACGAGGACGAGGACCCCGGATCGGAGGAGCGCCGCCACTAGCCCGGATAATTCGTGAACTCGCGTAGCGAAACCCGCGAGACGGCGAGGGGAGGCATGAATTCGCGGAGCGCATTCATGCGCCCCGCCAAGATCCGCGCGTCCCGGAGGTTCCACACCGCAGGCGTACTGGATGTACGTCGAGGATGGGGAACCGAGGAAACGCGCGGAGATTGCGGCGTATCGCGGGTTGCAGTAGCGAGGTTCATGAATTATCCGGGCTAGGAGCAGGCGTCCGACTCGACACACACCGCGAAGGCGTCGTCGCCCGGGAACGAGCAGCAGCTCGTCCCATCCGCGCAGATGTCGCACGGGCAGGCGTCGCAGCCGAACGCCGGGATGTAGTCGGTGCACTCGCCGGCGATGCAGACGTCGTCCACCTGGCAGAAGGTCCCGCACCCGCCACAGTTCTCCACATCGGTGTTCTGGTTCGCGCAGTAGTCGCGGCCCCAGCCGATGTCGCACAGCTCCGAGGGCTCTGGACAGGCCGCCACGCACCCGCCGTCCCAGCAGTACTGGCCGGCCGGGCACGCATCGTTGCACCCGCCGCAGTTGGCCGGGTCGCGGTTCGTGTTACGGCAATCCGCCCAGCCGCCGCCTCCGCAGTTCTCCCAGCCGTCGCGACAGATGCAGCCGCCGGACGAGCAGTACTGGTCGGCCTGGCAGACGATGTTGCAGTCGCCGCAGTTGTTCGCGTCGAGGTCGGTGTCGGTGCAGACCGTTCCGCCGCCGCGCCACGCCGCGAGCTCGCACTCCTCGAGCACGCCGCACTCGCAGACTCCGCTGACGCACTCGCCGGGGCAGAAGTCGCCGCAGCCGCCGCAGTTCGCCTCGTCGCCGGTCGTGTCGACGCATGTATCGCCGCAGTTGATGAGGCCCGGCGGGCAAACGCACCGGCCGGCGTCGCACAGCCCGCCTTCCGGACACTCGTTGCCGCAGCCGCCGCAGTTCCCCTCGTCGTCCGCGATGTTCGCGCAGGCGACCACGCAGTCGATCGTTCCCGGAGCGCATTCGCACGCGCCGTCCGCGCACACCTCGCCGGGACGGCAAGCCTCCGCCCCGCAGTTGCAGACGCCGGCGACACAGCTTCCGCCGCCGCCGCACGCGTTCCCGCAGACGCCGCAGTTGTTGACGTCGTCCGTCAGGTCGACGCACACGCCGCCGCACAGTTCCTCGGCCTCCGCGCAAGACGTGTCCGTGTCGCTGCCGGTGCCGGTGTCGGTCTCCGAGCCCGTGTCCGACTCGGTCCCCGAGCCTGTGTCCGTGTCGCCGTCCGTGTCGGCGTCCGTGTCGGTATCCACGTCGGTGTCCGCGTCTCCGCCGGCGTCCACGGCCCGCGATTCTCCGCCGCATCCCGCCCCGAGGGCGGTCGTGAGGGCAAGTGCGAACAGGCTGGCGATCCGCATTTTAGGCCTCCATCTCAATGGCCCGCATCGCGCGGGCAGTCGTCGGTTCGGCTGGCGTCCCCACCCCCCCGCGCGGACAGCCGCGATGGGGTGCGGATCCACCACGCGGGACGCAATTCTCCCGTGTGGATGAGTGCCGCCAGATCGGTCCAGGAGCGCTGCAAGAGCCGGTCCGGATTGTACCCCGGACTCCCTCGGAAGGGATCAAAGCTGCCGCAGGCGCTCCAGCCGCTCCATGGCGCGCGCGCGGTCGGCCTCCGAGAGCTGCCCCCGGATCGCCGCCTCGTACGACTCTCGCGAGTGCGCCCAGTCCTGCAGGTCCCAGAAGATCTCCCCGAGCATCGCGTGGGCGGGCGCGAGGTTCGGGTCGATCGCGAGCGCGCGCTCGATGAACCCGCGCGACACGGTGTTGCGCTGCTGCTCGTGCAGCACCTGCGCGGCGCGCAGGAGCGGCATCGGGTTGCGCGGGTCGAGGTCGGCCGCCTGGCGGAACGTCTCGACCGACTCGTCCACGCGGCTCGTGCGCGCCTGGATCTCGCCGATCGCCGCCATCGCGCGAGGGAGGTTCGGGATGATCTCCATCGCGCGCCTCAGCTCCGTCTCCGCCGGTTCGAGCTGTCCCGCCGCGACCATCGTCAGTCCCAGACCTTCGTGCGCGAGGCCGAGGTTGTCCTGAAGACGGATCGCCTCGCGAAACTCGACGGCCGCCTCCTCGTTGCGCCCTTCGTCCAGCAGGAGCGATCCCAGAGTCTGGCGCGCCTCCGCCCAGATCGGCCGGATCGCGAGCGCTTTTCGCACGGCCTCGGCGGCGTGCGGGCCGCGGCCGATCATCCGTGCGCACAGGAGCCTCGCGCGGGCGGAGTCGCGATCGGCCCGCAGCGCGGCGCGGACGTGCGTGCGCGCGTCCCCGGCCCGCCCCGTGGTCGCGAGGTACAGCTCGACGAGCCCGAGGTGCGCGTCCACGTCGTTCGGGTCGATCGCGAGCGCGCGGTTGTAGTGCCCTTCGGCCGCCTCGACGTCCGAGAGCATCCGCCGTCCGTCGCCGAGCCCCACGTGCGCGGCCGCCGCGTTCGGATCCGCTGCGATCGCCTTCTCGAAGGCCGCCGCCGCGCGCGATTCCCGCCGCCACGCGAGCCATGCGTAGCCCTCGCAGATGTGCCCGCGCGGTCCGCCCTTCGCGAGCCGCTTGACCCCGGCGCACGCGTTCTTCGCGGCGTGGTGATCCTCGCGATCGAAGTGAACGCGCGCCAGCTCCCACGCCGCCTCGATGTCTCGGTTGGCGACGCGTCGCAGCGTCGCGAGCGCCTCGTCGTGGCGTCCCGCGCGGCGCAAGGCACGGCCGAGCGCCGCCTGGGCCGCGGCGTCCGACGGGCTTGCCTTGGCTGCGGCCTGCAGCCCGGCGACGAGGTGCTCCTGGGCGAGGACGGGGGCGGGGAGAAGCAGGAGGACCAGCAGCACGATGCGTCGCATGGGCGATGGTCCTACCTCCGAGCAATCGGTCGGTCAAACGGCCGAAGCCGTGGACGACGATCGCCGGTAGAATGAGTGGGGGTGAGAGTTCTCCCGGCGGTCTGGCTCCTCGGTTGCGGCGCGCGCGCGACGGCGCTCGCCCGCGAGGATGCTGCGCCCGTCGACGCAGGCGCCCAGGCCGACGCGGCCGGCGGTTGCGACTCGGGCTCCGTGCGCTGCGTCGGCACCGGCGTCGATCAGTGTGGTGACGACGGGACCTGGCGGGTCGCCGCGCCCTCGTCGGTCGGGTGCGAGTTCTGGGCGGTCGACCTCGACGTCTCGGACATGCCCGGCGGCGACGCGGCCTCGCTGCCCGTCATCGTCCGCGTCTCCAACCCAGGGCCCGCACAGGCGCGGGTCCGCGTCGACTTCGTCGACGCGCTCGGGGACGAACCGATCGTCACGGAAGAGGCGACCGTTCCAGGCGGAGACCTGCGCGTCCTCGAACTTCCCAATCGACCGGTCGACTCGGAGCGCAAGGGCGGAGCTGCCTACCGGATAGTGTCGGACGTCCCGATCTTCGCCTTCCTCGAGAGCGCCCCGGGGGTCGGCGAGGCCACGGCGCTCTTTCCGGCGCACGCGCTCGGGACCCGATACGTCGTCGCGTCGTGGCCGCAGACCATCGCCGCAACGGAGGACCCGTCGACCGACTTCGGAGAGCACAGGCGCACCTTCCTGACGATCGTCGGGACGGCCGACGCGGAGGTCACGATCACGGCGACGACCGCCGCGATCACGATGCCCGGGGCGAAGGGAGACCGTTTCCGGGTGGGCGTACCCACCGCCGTGTCCCTCGGTCCCTACCTCGCCGTGAACCTCGAATCGGACGGTTTCCTGCAGGACTTCACGGGCACCACGATCGAGTCGACTGCGCCGGTCGCGGTCTTCGTGGGGAGCGAGGCGAGCGACGCCCCGACATGGGAGTCGCTCTCGGAGCGGCTGTGCTGCGCGCACCACCTGGTCGAGCAGCTCCCGCCGCGGGACTGGTTCGGCACCTCCTACGTCGGCGTCGTGCCTCCGAATCGACCGGACGCGCTCCTACCGGTCGTGGGAGGCATCGCGGACGTCCCCGAGATCGGAGTCTTCCGCGTGGTGGGCGTGGACCCCGAGGGGGCGCGGATCACGACGACCCTCCCGTCTCCGCATGACGCGTTCTCGCTGTCCGAACGGGCCAGCGTCGACTTCGAGGCGACCGAGGATTTCATCCTCCAGTCGGACGCGCCGGTGGCGCTGCTCTCACTCGTCTCGAGCTCTCAAACGACCGGGCTCCCGGCCTCGCTGCCTTCCGGCGGGCCCGCGATGACCTTCGTCCCGCCGCAGGATCGCGGCGTCCGCGAGGCGCGCGTCGTTCTTCCCGACGCGTTTCTCTTCGACTTCCTCTCGATCGTGGCGCCCGGGGGGGCGAACGTCACGCTCGGCGGCCTGTCCACGGTGGGCATTTGCAGCGAGGCCTCGATCGGCGAGGACGGCGCGCGCATCCTTCGCTGCCAGCTCTCGTTCCCCGAAGGGGCCATGGAGGGCGGAACCATGCGCGTCGAGCCCGGCCGTCAGGAGGACACCCTGCAGGTCGTGGCCGCGGACGCGCCGATCCTCGTCCTCGCGCATGGCTTCGACGACTTCGCGTCGTACGCGATGTGGGGAGGGTTCGCCGGACGGTGACTCCCGGTATCATCCTCGAACCGTGATGCGACCGGCTCTCCTGGCGATGGTGCTCCTCCCCGCCTGTGCGCTCGACGCATCGGGCCTGGGCAACCCCACGGAGTGCAGCGCGGACGTCGACTGCCGGGGGTTCGCGTGCGGGGACGGACGCTGCGTGGCCGGGCGGTGCGAGGAGGCCGAGACGCCCTGCGACGACGGCGTCGACTGCACGGACGACCGCTGCGAGAAGGAAGCGGCGGCCTGCGCGCACGACCCGCGGCACGAGCGGTGCCTGCCCATCGAGATCTGCGACCCGATCCGCGACTGCGTGACCCGTCCGTGCCGGGACGACGGGGACTGCAACGACGGCGCGCGGTGCAACGGCTTCGAGACCTGCGAGGGCGGCAGCTGCCGCGCCGGCGCCGCGGTTGAGTGCGACGACGACGGCGTCGCATGCACGACCGAAGCGTGCGATCCGGATACGGGCGCTTGCGCGTCGACGCCGGACGATTCCGCTTGCGGCGACGCTCTGTGGTGCAACGGCGTCGACCGATGCGACTTGGCCGACGACTGCGTGACGGATCCCGAACCCGACTGCGACGACGGCGTCGCATGCAGCGTCGACGGCTGCGACGAGGCGGTGGACGCGTGCTCGAACGAGCCTCCCGACGCGGACGACGACGCCCACGGCGCCCTCGGGTGCCTGGACGGCGACGACTGCGACGACGCGCGTGCGGACGTGAATCCGGACGCGCTCGACGCACCGGGCGGGGACGATCTCGACTGCGACGGCGAGGACTTCGATCTCGACGGGTCGGTGTTCGTCTCGCCGGCCGGCGACGACGCGGGCGGCGGAACCGCCGACGACCCGCTGCGGACGATCGGCCTGGCGCTCGATCTCGCCGAGGCGGAGGGGTTCGCGTTCGTCGTCGCGGACGAAGGGACCTACGACGGGTCGATCGATCTCGTGGGCGGCGTCGATCTGTACGGCGGTTTCCAGTGGGACGGAGTCGACTCCTGGCCGCGGCCGGGTGCACTGCGCAGCATCCTGCGCGGCGGGCCGGTTGCCGTGAGGTCGATCGACCTCGCCACGGAGGTCACGATCGACTCGTTCGACGTCGAGGCGGCCGCGGGCGTCGCGGACGGCGAGTCGTCGGTTGGAATCCTCGCTACGGGATCCGCTGGACTCACCTTGCGCGAAGTCTCGGTGCTCGCACGGAACGGGAAAAACGGAATCAACGGCGACGTCGGCGCGAACGGCGCGAACGGGCCGAACGGGTCGAACGGTGCGAACGGGGCGGACGGCGGCACCGGCGGTGTGGCCGGCGCCAGCGAGTGCGGCGCCGACGGCGGGGCTGGCGGTGCGGGCGGAAGCGGCTTGCTCGGCGACGGAACGGCAGGGTCGGACGGCGAAGGCGCGGCGGGTGGTGCGGGCGGAGGTGGTGGAGACGTGATCTCGGGCCCCGGCGACGTCGGGGCCATCGGCGGTGCGGGCGGCAGCGGCGCGGTGGGCGCGGGCGGCGCGGGCGACTGCGCGGCGGTGGACGTTCCCTCGGGCTGCGAGGGCGGCGCGGGAGGCCTCGGTCCGAGTGGAGGAGGAGGGGGAGGAGGAGGCGGCGGGCTCGGCGGCCTCGACATCCTCGTCGACATCGAAGGGGGAGGGGGTGGCGGCGGCGGCGCCGGCGGATGCGGAGGCGTCGGCGGCGGCGGCGGACAGGGCGCGGGCTCGTCGTACGCGATCCACGCGACTGACACCGACCTTCACCTCGAAGGCGTGGACCTCGAGTCGGGCGACGGCGGCGACGGCGGCGACGGCGTCTCGGGCGGCAGCGGCGGGTCCGGTGGATCGGGCGCGTCCGGCGGATCGGGCGATTCCGGCTTCCCGGCGTCGTCGGCGGGCGGCGCCGCGGGCGCCGGCGGTCTCGGTGGCCGCGGCGGTCCGGGCGGCGGTGGCGCGGGCGGGAGCGTCCACTGCCTTCTGCGGCTCGGTGTCGGCGACCGCACGGGCGCCGACCCGACCTGTCGGCTCGGAATGGCCGGCACCGGCGGCCGCGGCGCGAACATGGGCGGGGGCCTGGTCGGCGGCAACGGCACCGCCGGCTCCGCGAGCGCAATCCGCGAGCCGTGACCGTGTGTGCGGTGCGTGGTACGAACCGCCCCACCCGCGTGAAGACCCTCTTGCTCGGTACGGTCGTCCTCGCGTCCTGCGGTGGGCCGCAGGATGCGGAGGGGCCGCTGTCGTACTCGCAGACTGCGCGGCGCAACTACGACGACGGGATGGAGGAACTGCAGGACGACAACTGCCTCGAGGCGATCAACTTCTTCAACCACGTCAAGCGCAAGTTCCCCTACAGCCGGTACGCCGCGCTCTCGGAGCTGCGGATCGCGGACTGCGACTACCTGCAGGAGAAGTACACGGAGGCGATCTCGGGCTACCGGCAGTTCCTGCGGGCGCACCCGACGCACTCGGACACGGACTACGCGGCGTTCCAGATCGGGCTGGGCTATTACCGGATGGTCCCGTCCGACTGGTTCATCGTCCCGCCGGCGTTCGAGCGGGACCTGACGCCCGCCCGGGACGCGCACGCCGAGCTGCGGCGGTTCCTCGACGACTATCCGCGCGGGCGCAACCGGCGCTGGGCCGGGAACCTCGTCACGAAGGTCCTGGTCCTGCTCGCCCGGCACGAGATGTACGTGGCGCGCTACTACCTGGATCGCGACGTCTACGACGGAGCGATCGGCCGGCTCCAGACCGTCTTCCGCGATCTGCAGGGATCGGGCCTCGAGCCCGACGCGATGCTCCTGCTCGCGGAGACCTACATGCGGATGCACCGGGCAACCGACGCGCGCGAGCTGCTGCGCGAGCTGCGGGATCGATATCCTCGAACCCATCAGAGCCGGCGGGCGGCGTACTTCCTCGAATTCCTCGGGGAAGGGTAACGGGGGAATGGACGAGCGTCTCAAGCAGCACCTCGCGCTCGCCCGCGAGCACTACGAGAAGCGAGAGTTCGACCGCGCGGAGCCGCACCTTCGCGAGATCCTCGCGCGCACGCGCCAGTTCGCGGACGTCTTCAACATGCTCGGCGTGATCCTGCACGACAAGGGCCGCTTTGCCGAAGCCCAGGAGTGCTTCGAGGAGGCCGTGCGGCTCAACCCCTCGTACACGGAAGCCGCGCTCAACCTCGCCGTGACCTACAACGACCTCGGCAAGTACCGCGAGGCGAAGGAGGTCTACGACGGGGCGCTGTCGGCGTCGCGGACACAGCCCCAGAAGCTCGATCCGTTCGCGCGCGGGAAGATCGCGAACATGCACGCCGACGTCGCGGCGGCGTACGCGGACGTCGGCCTGCCGCGCGAGGCGATCGGCGAGTACCGCAAGGCCCTCTCGCTCTGTCCGGACTTTGCCGACATCCGCACGCGGCTGGGCTCCATCTACCGGGACGTCGGCGAGATCGACAGCGCCCTGCACGAGTTCGGGGAGGCCAAGCGGTCCCGTCCCTCGTACGCGGCCGCGCGCGTGCAGCTCGGGATCACGCTCCTGTCGATCGGCCGCAAGGACGATGCGATTGCCGAATGGAAGGCCGCGCTGGAGATCGATCCGGAGAACCGCGCCGCCTCGATGTACCTGCGGATGGTGCAGAGCGGGGGGTAGTCGCGATAGGTCGTTGCTGCTCTGGCTAGGTCGAGCGGCGCAAGGCGAGGGCGCCGAGACGGGGAGCGAGCCGGCGCAGCCCCCGGATCGGCGGCCGCGGCCGCAGCCGTTAGAAGATGATCTCCCCGCTCTCGCTCGGGATCACCACGTAGACGTCGCGCTCGTCCAGTCGCGCGACGCCGTTGCCGCGGACGACGATGGTGGCGCGGAAGACCTGGGCGACCGGGCCGTGGGGGACGAAGTCGTTGCGGAAGGTGACCGTGAACGTGACGACGGTCCCGGGGACGACGTCGAAGAAGGTCGACTCGTCCATGCCGGAGACGTTGGCGGCGGGGGCCGCGGAGTCGGGGACGATCGAGACGATGAAGCGCGTCGCGTCCACGGCGTCGGCCGGGTCGTCCTCGCGCGTGGTGTCCACGTCCTGGACCACGCCGCCCGCCAGCTCGACGATGCCGTCCACGAGCGTGTCGGACAGCCCGGAGCCGTCGGCGGGCCCGTCGAGGACGAGCGGCTCGCCGTCGACGACGGTGCCCGTCGCCTCCGCCGTCTCTTCCATGTGCTCGCGCGTGATGTCGTGCGTGCGGCGTCCGTCGTAGAACGCCCAGCCAGCGGACGCCTCGATCGCGAACCCGACGACGCGCGCGCCGATGTCGGACAGCGCACCGACCGCGTCGTCCCACTCGTGCGGCGCGGGATCGACGCCGCTGTACGGGTACACGCCGCCCGGCCCCTCGTGCATCGGCGCGTCCGAGATCAGGAGCACCACCGGGAGCGCGCCCTCGCGGAAGCACGGCATCCCGACGTAGGTGTCGTCGAGGCCGTCGCAGTCCATCTCGTCGACCCAGGGGCCGATGCCCTCGCCGGTCGCCGTCTGGTAGAGGGCCTCGACGTGCGACTCCGGCACGATGCACCCGCCGAGTCCGAGCGGCGTGTCGAGCCGGGCGACCCCGTCCTCGACGTCGTCGAGGTCGTCGGTGATCCGCTGGTGGAGCGTGAACGGCCGGTCCGCCCCGCTGCAGCCGTCGCTGCCCTCGGGGAACTCCTCGAACTCGCCGACGCCGAACGCGACGTCCGCGATGGCGTCCGAGATCTCCGGGATGATCGTGTCGCGAAGGCCCGCCTGGATGTTGTTGATGGACGGACCCATCGAGCTCGACGTGTCCACCAGGAAGAAGATGTCGGCGCGGGAGATGCCGGTCCCGAAGTCGAGCGGACGGACGACGGGTTCCTCAAGGTAGGGGAGGATGACGTAGAAGTCGTCGGCCGGGATGGTGTCGTCCGGGTCGGTCGGATCGGTCCCCGCGATCGCCTCGGCCAGGTCGCTCGCGCCGTCGCCGTCGGTGTCCTCGTTCGTCGGGTCGGTGCCCCGGCGAGCCTCCTCGCCGTCGGACAGGCCGTCGTTGTCGCTGTCCGTGTCGAACGCGTCCGGCGATCCGTCCCCGTCGGAGTCACGCGGGGGCGTGCAGGGGTCGGAGTCGCCGGCCTCGGCGGAGTCCGGGACGTCGTCGCCGTCGCTGTCCGTGTCGGCCGCGTTCTCGATCGCGTCGGCGTCCACGTCGCCCACGCCCTCGTCTACGTCCGCGATCGTATCCCCGTCGCCGTCGGCCTCGTCGCAGGGGACGTCGACGTCCGTGTCCGTGTCGGCGTCCGCGTCCGAGGAGGTCCCGCCGTGCTCCGGTGCAGCGCAGCCCGTAAGGGCAATCAGAAGGGGCAGGAAGGAACGGGCCATGGGGTCCTCCGGCCTGAAGGGGCCAAGGGACATAGTGCCACGCTCTGGTACGATGGTTGCTGGCTCGCGGGGGTGTGCACGGGCCGCAACACCCGGGAAGGGGTAATGCCATGAGGAGCGTCCTGCGGATCGGCCTCGTTCTCGCGGTTTTCGGTCCGTCCTGCTCGGGGACGAAGAAGCCCAACGGGGACGGCGCGGACTCCGACTCGGACATCGACACAGATTCGGACACGGACACGGGCACGGGTACGGGCACGGAGACGGACACCGACACCGGCACGGGCACGGGCCGAGACGACGGCGGCCCGGACGCCGATTCCGACACGGACACGGACGAGTGCGGAGAGTGCGGAGTCGGGAAGCAGTGCTGCGACGACCCCTGGGGGAAGGGCGGCGGCGGCGGCGGCGGCGAGGACGGGGGAGCTGGCGGCGGCTTCGGGCCGGGCTGCACGGACATCTTCAACGACCCGTTCAACTGCGGCGGCTGCGACAACGTCTGCGGCCCGTTGACCGAATGCCAGGACGGGGGCTGCCGGTGCTGGGCGGACCTCTGCGGCGGCGACTGCACCGACTTCATGTCCGACCCGGATCACTGCGGCGACTGCGATACCGTCTGTCCCGACGACGCGCGGTTCTGCGACCTCGGCGCGTGCCGGTCCTGCGAGGACATGGGCCGGACGACCTGCGCCGGTGAGTGCCTCGACACCCGGACGGACGAGCTGAACTGCGGAGGGTGCGGCGTCCTGTGCGCGGAAGGGGAGGTCTGCTCCGGGGGATCGTGCATCGAGGGCACATGCGAGGACCTCTGCTGGGAGGAAGAGGTCTGCTGCGAGAGTCCGTTCGGCGGAGGCGGTGGCGTCGCCGACGGGGGCGTGGCCGGGACCGACGGGACCGACTGGGAAGGTCGAGCGTCCGGCTGCACGGACCCGAACCAGGACGCCTACAACTGCGGGGGCTGCGACATCGTCTGCGAGGCCCTCGAGTGGTGCGACCGCGGCGCCTGCGACTGCAGCACGGAACCGGCGGGGGGCGGGGACGCAGACGTGGACTCCGACGCCGACTTCGGGATCGGCGGGGGACTCGACCCCATCCAGGACTGCGGCGGCACCTGCGTGAACATCGACCGCGACCCCGATCACTGCGGCGGGTGCGACCTGACGTGCCTCGAGCCGGAGCCCTACTGCTACACGGGGACCTGTCGTTCCTGCGCTTCCCTCGGCCGCGACGATTGCGGTGGGGAGTGCGTGAACCTCGACTTCGACGCGGGCCACTGCGGGGGGTGCGCCACGCCGTGCGCCGCGGACGAAGGGTGCGTCTTCGGCGCCTGCATCCCGGGGGATTCCGACCTGTGCGGGGCGTGTCCGGACGGGTGGGTCTGCTGCGAGAACGAGTGGGGGGAAGGGGACTGCGCCAGTCTGCGCACCGAGGATCGGCATTGCGGCGGGTGCGGGGTCGTCTGCGGCGCCGGGGAGATCTGCGAGGATGCGCTCTGCGTCCCCGATGCTTTCGGATAGGCGACGACGTCCGGATCCATGCCCGTAGACATGGGGCAATCCCCCTCGCTATAGTCCGCGGCCGCTCGGGCAGAGACGTATTTTCCCTCGCGAGGTCGCACACATGGACGCGACGATCGACATCCTGCGCGGTGAGCTGGAGCGCCTCTTCTCGGTTGAGAAGATGGGTGCGCTCTGCGCCGACTACCTCGGCTTCGACGCGGCGGCCCTGGGCGCGCCGGGCCCGAAGGGCGCGTACGCCCGGACGCTCGTGGATCGGTGCCTGAAGGACGACGCGATCGAGGCGCTGGTCGACGCCGTGTTCCTCGAGCATCCGGACGCGGATCCGAACCTGAAGGCGATCTACGCGCGGCGCGACGACGCGGAGCTCCAGACGGGGACCGTCGTCGGGCAATGGAGGATCTCGCGCAAGATCGGCGAGGGCGGGATCGGCGTCGTCTACCTCGGCGAGAAGGACAGCGAGAAGGCCGCCGTGAAGGTCGTCCGGCGCAACCACACGTTCGATCGCAAGGCGGTACAGCGGTTCCTGACGGGGACGCGCGCGCTCAAGACGGTCAAGCACGAGGCGCTCCTGCCGGTTCTCGGCGTCGGGCTGACGGGCGACGGGCGCCCCTGGGTCGCGACGGAGTACCTCGACGGGCTGACGCTTCACGCGCGGGTCGCGCGGACGGGGCCGATGCACTACAGCGAGGCGCGCCCCGTCGTGCGGGCGGTGCTCCAGGCGCTCGAGGCGCTGCACGCGCGCGGGCTCGTCCACGGCGACGTCAAGCCCGAGAACGTCTTGATGGAGCGCGGGCCGGCGAACAAGGCGCGGGTTGCGCTGACCGACTGCGGGACGGACAAGCTCCTGTCGCGCAACGTCAGCGAGGTCGTGGAGACGGGGCCGCTGCCGCTCTTCGGGACGCCGAAGACGATGGCGCCGGAGGTCGCGCGCGGCGCGGTGGCGGACCGCCGGGCGGATCTGTACGGGATGGGTGCGCTGCTCTACGAGATCCTGACCGGGCGGCCGCCCTTCACGGGGCAGAATGCGATGGATCTGGTCGTCGCCCACCTGACGCGCGAGGCGGAGCCGGCGAGCAAGCATGCGCCGCGGGGGTGGATCACGTCCGACCTCGACGCGGTCCTGGCGAAGGCGCTGTCGAAGTCGCCGACCGATCGGCAGAAGAGCGCAAAGGAGCTGCTCGAGGCGTTCGAGGCGTGCAGCCGCGCGCAGGAAGGTGGCGCGACGGCGGAGGCGGGCCCGCCGACGGCCTCCCGCGAGGACGCGATCGCGGCCGCGCAGCTGCTCGAGGAGAATCCGACGGACGAGTCGGCCGCCGTCGAGCTGGAGAAGCTCGCGGGCGGGGCGCGCGAGTGGCAGATCGCGGTGGACGGGATCGAGAAGGCGATCGAGAAGCTCGAGGACAAGCAGCAGAAGAAGGACCTCCTCTTCCGCCTGGCGCGCATCCAGGACTCCGAGCGCAAGGACGCCGCGGCGGCCGAGGCCGTCTACGGGCGGATCCTCGAGCTGGATCCGGAAGACGAGATGGCGCAGATCGCCGTCGAGGAGCTGAAGAAGGGGGCGGGCGACTTCGACAAGGTCATCGAGCTCCTCTTCGAGAAGGTCGAAAAGGCGAAGGACGCCGCGGATCGCGCGGTGTCGCTGCGCGAGATCGCGCGCGTCTACCACAAGGACATCAAAGATGCAGGCAAGGCCTTCGAGGCGATCTCGATGGCGTTTCTCGAGACGCCGCGGGACGAGGCGGTCCTGCGCGAGCTCGAGACGATCACCGAGGAGGCGAGGAAGTGGATGGACCTCGTCCAGCACGTCGCCGGGCAGAGCACGCAGCCGCGGCCGGGAGACGATGCCGTGGCGCTCTACTGCCACCTCGGGCGCTGGTACGCCCGGGAGCTGGGGCGGCCGGACTTCGCGCTGCCGAGCTTCACGCAGGCGCTGGCGATCGACCCGGGCGCGGAGGGGGCGCTCGAGGGGATCTCCGACATCTACCGGCGTGCGCAGCAGTGGCCCGAGCTGGCCGCGACGCTGGAGCGACGTGCCGACGCGACCGCGAATCCCGCGAAGGCGCGGGGTGTGCTCGTCGAGGCCGCGGCGATCTGGGGGGAGCGCCTCTCGGACCGGGCGCGCGCGCGCACGCTGTACGAACGCGTGCTCAAGGACGATCCCGAGCACCCCGACGCGCTCGCGGCGCTCGAGGACATCTACGAGAAGGACTCCGAGTGGAAGAAGCTCGTGACGCTCCAGGCGGCGCGCGCGAAGCACGCGACGGGTACCGCGCGCACCGAGCTGCAGGTGAAGATCGCCGAGATCTACGAGGACCGGCTGAGCGACGCGGACGGGGCCCTCGACCGGTACGAGCACGTCCTCGAGGACGACCCGCACAACCTCGGAGCCCTCAAGGGCCTCGAACGGCTGTACGCGAAGGTCGGCAAGTATCGCGAGCTGCTCCAGACCCTGCAGTCGCAGTTCGCCGTGGCGGCGACGCCCAGGCAGAAGATCGCGCTGCTCGAACGGATTGGCGCCATTCGCGAGGAGGAGTTCGTCGAGTACGCGGACGCGGCCGTGGCGTACGAGCAGGTCCTCGAGATCGACGCCAACCACGAGGGCGCCCTGACCGCCCTGGGACGCTGCTACCGGCTCCAGAAGAAGTGGCCGGACGTCGTGGAGATCCTCGAGCGGCACGCGAAGGTCGTGACGGACAACGCGCGTCGGATCGAACTGCTCTCGTCGGCGGGCCGCATCCTCAAGGACGAGCTGTCGGACACGGGCGCCGCACGGGAGAAGTTCGAAGCGGTGCTCGCGCTCGACAAGGAGAACCTCGAGGCCCTTTCCGTCGTCGCAGAGGAGGCGGCGCAGCGCGGAGACCTCGGAAAGTCGGTCGAGACGCTCGAGCACCTCGTCGAGAAGGAGAAGGACCCGGTCAAGAAGGCGGACGGGTGGGTTCGGATCGGCGGGCTCCTCGAGAACGGCGGCGAGCTGGACCAGGCGCTCGTCAAGTACCGCCGGGCCCTCGACATCGACGCCGGGCATGTCGCCGCGTCGCACGCGATGCGCGGAATCTTCCTGCGCCGCGAGGACTACGGCTCGGCGCTCTCGTCGATCGAGAAGGAGCTGGCGGGAACCAAGGGCGACCTCGCGCGTGCCCGACTCTTCATCGAGCAGGGGAAGATCTACCGCGAGCAGGTCGCGGACGTGGAGAAGGCGATCGCCGCCTACAAGACCGCCAACGGGCTCGACCCGACGAACGTCGACGCCGCGTCCCCCCTCGCGGAGCTGCTGTTCGAGAACGAGCGGTGGGACGAGGCCGTCAAGATCTACGAGACCTGGACGGCGTCGGCGGACGCCTTGCCGAAGGAGCAGAAGATCCGGCTCTTCGCACGGCTCGGCATCATCCGCACGAAGCTCGGCAGGACGGATGCGGCCCTCGACGCGTTCAAGAAGGCGCGCGCGGCCGCGCCGGACGACATCGACGTGGTGCGCCGGCTCGCCGACGTCGCGTTCTCGGCGGGAGACTTCGACGTGGCGCGGGCGATGTATGCGGAGTTCCTCGCGCGCGGGGGGGCGGATCTGTCCGGTCCGGATCGCGTGGAGGTCGTCTTCCGGCTCGGCCAATCGAAGCTGCGATGCGGCGATGCGGCGGGCGCCGCCAAGTCTCTCGCGGAGGCGGTCGCGATCGATCCGCGCCACCAGGGGGCCCTCGAATCCGAGGCCGTCGCCCATGCAGCGCTCGCGCAGTGGGACGAGGCGATCCGCTGCAAGCGGGCGCTGATGGAGCTGGCGGACGACGACGGGCGCCACGACCTCCTGGTGGAGGTCGGAGACCTGCTCGGAGACAAGGTCGGCGATCGCGCGAAGGCGGCGAAGTCCTACCAGGCCGCACTCGACATCCGGCCGCACGACCGGACGGTCCTCGCGAAGCTGATGCAGATCTTCTCGGCCGACAAGGACTGGACGAAGCTCGCGGAGGTCGTCGTCAAGATCGCGGAGGAGATCGAGGACGGCCTGCAGCGCGCGAAGTACCACCAGACCGCCGCGGCGATCTACGCGCACGAGCTGGATCAAGCCGACGTCGCCGCGTCCCTCTACGAGCGTGCGCTCGACGAGGATCCGACGATGCTCAAGTCCTTCGACGGACTCATCGAGCTGCTCTCGTCGAAGCAGGACTGGGTCGGCCTCGAGAAGTCGTACCGCAAGATGCTCTTCCGGCTTCCCAAGCAGGGGGAGGAAGCGACGAAGATCCGCCTGTGGGACGCGGTCGCGGAGATCTACCACCACCGCATGCAGAACCAGGCCGAGGCGGTGCACGCCTACGAGATGGCGCACGACCTCGATCCCGACAACCGGCGCCGACTCGAGACCCTCGTGGACCTCTACGAGGCCGACCCGAAGCGGTTCGGCGAAAAGGCCGTCGCCGCGCACCTCGACATCCTTCGCCACAGCCCGTACCGGATCGACTCGTACAAGGCCCTGCGCCGCATCCACACGGAGCGCAAGCGGCCGGACGACGCGTGGTGCCTGTGCGCGGCGCTGACGAACCTCAACATGGCGGACCCCGAGGAGCAGGGGTTCTTCGAGAAGCACCGCAAAGCGACTCCCGCGGCGGCGACGAAGGTCCTCACCCCGGATCAGTGGGACTCTTTCCTGCGGCACGAGAGCGAAGATCCGCTCCTCACGGGGATCTTCGAGGCGCTCTACCCGGCGGTGCTCGCCACGCGCGCGCAGAAGCTGGAGGAGTACGAGGTGGGCGACGCGGATCGACAGGACGTCGCGTCGACCGAGAACCCCGTCGGCCAGATGATGCATTACGCGTCGGGGGTCCTCGGGACCTCGGTGCCGGCCTTCTACTACAAGGAGGCGCTGCGCCAGGGAATGAAGCTCGCCCTGTCGAGCCCGCCTGCCATCACGGCGGGCGTCGAGACCTGGGAATGGCAGGACACCCAGCGCACGGCGTTCGTCGTCGGACGCGCGCTCGCGAGCCTGCGAAAGGCCGCGTACGTCAGGCACCTGGTTCCGACCGGCACGGGCCTGCGGGCGTGGGTGCTCGCCTCGATCAAGACCGTGGTCCCGCAGTTTCCCGTTCCGGGCGACCTCGCGCAGCCGGTGAACGAGGCGCTCGCGGCCATCGAAAAGAAGGTGATGGGACCGGACAGGGCCCTCCTGACAAGCGGCGTGAACAAGCTCGTCCAGTCCGCGGCGGAGATCGACCTCAAGCGCTGGATGGCGGGAGTCGACCACGGCTGCGACCGCGTCGGGTTCGTGCTCGCCAACGACCTCGAGGTCGCGACGAGCGTCATCCGCAAGTCGCCGGAGCACGAGGCGTCCATCGGGACGAAGGACCGCCTGCGCGAGATCATCCTGTACGCGATCTCCGACTCGTACTTCAAGCTGCGGCAGTCCCTGGGCATCGCCCTGCGATCGGCCGGCTGAGCAGTGCTACAGTAGTTGTTCGTGGGACGCGAACGGATCGCGTGGGCGATCGTCCTGGCGATCGCCCCGGCCTGCGCGCTCGACGAGACGGGAATCGGATCGCCGTCGGACGCGGATGCGGACGTCGACGCGGATTCGGATACGGATTCCGGCACGGGTTCGGATTCCGACTCGGACTCGGACTCGGAGACTAATACGGGAACCGAGACGGGGCCCCCCTTCCTGGATCGCGACGACGACGGGCTCGCCGACGAGAACGATCCCTGCATCGCGGTCCCGAACGCCCTGCTCGCCGACGGCACGGCGGGGTGGGAGGGGCTGACGGGCGAGTGGGCGTTCGACGGGAGCGCCGCGACCGGGACCGAGGAGGCGGGGATCGGTTACGCGTGGGACGGTGGATGCCCGGGCGCCGCGTGCCCCGAGGAGTATTTCGTGGATGTCGTCGTCCGTGTCGACGACGTGCTGCCGGCGGCATTCGGCGTCCTCGGCTCGCTGCAGTGGCCGGGGCCCGACGACCACTACTGCGAGATCCTCCCGGGCGATCCCTGGAGGATGGTCCTGACCGGGGAGCCCGGCGCACCCGACTCGGACGAGGCGGATCTGGTGCCTCCTCCGGACGGCGCGTTCGCCATCCGCCTCGTGGTCCGGGGCGACGAGCAGGCCTGCCGCGGGCACCGCGTGACCGACGAAGCCCTGCGCACGAGCAACCCGGCGCGGCCCGCGGGCGGCGTGGGCCTGTACGTCATCGACGGGACGGTGACGTTTGACTCGGTCCGCCTGTGGTCCATCCCCGCCGGTTGCTCCCCGGTCGCCGTGAACCCTCCCCAGCCGTGAGAACGCTGCTCTTGCTCTTCGCCGCCTGCGGCGACCCGCAGTCGGCCGAGGACGTCGCAGACCGCTTCGTCGACGACTACTTCGTACGGGCGGACCAGCAAGGCGCGCTGAAGTGGTCGACCGGACGCGCGCGGCGCGTCCTGAAGCGCGAACAAGAGCTGGTGCGAAGCGTTCGCGAAGGCGGCTACGGCGCCCAGGAGGCGCACCCGCCGACCTACTTCACCCGCAAGTCCGTCCGGAAGGTGGGCGCTTCGCGCGCCCAGCTCCGCTACGACGTCGAGATCGCCACCGGAGCCGACGGCATCCACCGCTCCGTCGACGTCGAGGTGGACCGCACCCCTCAGGGATGGCGCGTCAGTTCGTTCCACATCCGCGACCTGCACAAGCGGCCGGACTGACTGGCCCAGGGTGGACATCGACACGTTCTGGGCGTTGATCGAGCCTGGGAAGGCTGACGAGGAGCCGCGACTCCGGCTCGCGGACGCGCTGCCGCCCCTCGTCTCTGCGACGTGCATCTTTGTCCGGGATTTCCCCCCGCAGCTGGCCGCCCCCCTTTTGGATGTCCTGTCGCCAATTGACGGAGTCGCGGACACGCGGGTAGCATCCCGACAGGCGTTGTCGCGCCTCACCCTCGATCTTCGAAGGTAAGGTAGGGAGGAGGGTTCCGTGCCCCGTCACTCATGCTTCCTCGCAGTTCTTTCGCTGGCGGGGGCGGCCTTTTCGCCGCGCGATCTGTTCGCCGCGGCGCTGACGCAGGACGAGGCGGTCGCGATCGCGAATGCTTTCCGCCACGACAACGAGGCTGAGCTGGGAATCGACCATCCGCCGTCGCTCCAGCGCGTTCGGACGGTCGACTACCGCGGCCGCTGGATGCTCCGCTGGCAGCAGAGCTTCAAGGGCCTGGGACATCGTGGACGCGGTGCTGGGCCTCACCGTGAGCGAGCGGTTCGAAAAGGTCGTCGCCGCCGGCTCGAGCCTCGTGACGAATCCGGAGGGACGGCGGAAGCCCGTTCTGACTCAAGAACAAGCCGTGGTGGCCGTCTCGACCTTCCTGAACGATCCTGCTGAAATTTCTGCCCAGGTGCTCGGCCTCGCGTTCCTCCCTCCACCGGCCGGCTCTGGCCGGCTAACCCTCGTGTATGTCGTGGATGCGGACATCTTCGTCCCGATCGGAACGGGCACTGGGGGGTTCTTCGAGGGGCGCCGCTTCTACGTCGATGCAGCTGGTGGCGCCGTGCTTCGTGTGGATCGGCTCACTTTCAACGCGACGATCGGCGGCGAGGTACGGGGCCCGGTTTTCCCGGCAGGGGATCCCGTAGATCCGGTGGAGGGTCTCTTCCCCCGCGCCAGCCTGCACATCGAGGAGCTGCGGCCGGCGGTCTTCCCCTTCATCCTCGACGCCTTCGCGGACGAGGAGGGCCTCTTCGAGTTCGCCGGTCTCCCCGAGGAGTCCAGCTTCGAGGTGATTGCTACACTGGTGGGCGACAGCGTCCGATGGCTCCAGCACGACGAAGACCCGCTCGAAGCGGTGGGCGTCGTGGACTCGGACGGCGTCGTCTCGCTGCTTTTCGAGCCGGCGGACCAGCTTCAAACGGGAGCACTGAACGTCTACTGGTGGCTCGAGCAGCACCGAAACCACCTCATCGACGACGTGGGGTTGCTCGATGCGCTGGTGCGCAGGACCATCGGCTTCGAGGTCCAGGATGAGATTTGCGCGGCGCCCTGCAACGCGGCGTGGAGCCCGGGAACCGACCGCTGTCCTCGCGGCATCTACTTCAGCCCCGAGGAGGGATGCGCGAGTGGGGTCGACCCCGCGCTCGACCGCGACCTTGTCCTCCACGAGCACGGGCATGACATCCAACGCGCTTTGTCGGCCCAACCCATCGACCGGACCGGCTTGTATCGAGAGCAGGCGTTCGAGCTCGACGAGGCGCTCTCGGACATCATCGCCCTCTACTGGCTGGACGACCCGGTCTGGGGAGAGGACACCTACCCCCCGAACGGCGAGCTGCGATCGCGATTCCTGGAGAACGACTTCACGACGGATACGTGGTCTCTCGCCACCAACGGTCAGGGCCGCGAGACCTACGCGGGTGCGCTCTGGGACGCGGCGAGTGTCCTGGGTCGAGTGAATGGGGAGCTCCACTTCTACGAGGCGCTGCAGATGGAACCGACTGCCGCGACCGGGGAGGGTGCTCTCCTCAACTTCCTGGCGGCAGCGGACTGCGACCTGCTCGCGGGGAGCTGCGAGGGCGGCCTCCGGCAGGTGGCCTCGATGCGACAGCGTTTCCGGGACCACGGCATCGGTGCCGACGTCCTCATCCGCGACAACTCTGACGACGTTGGCGATTTGCAGCCTTTTGGCTTCGCTTGGTGGGAGAGTCCGGACATCTGCGTAGAACCGTGTCTTGGCGAGGGTGACGCGGCGATCGTCGGCTTCCCGAACGACGTGCGGGTGACCTTCCGCGGCCTCGACAACTCGTACGGGCCGGAGGAGAGCCGAGTCGAACCCACGGTGGAGAACCTGGCGGTGCACCTGTACTGGGCGTTTGCTTCTACCGACCCTGTCTTTCCAGACGACTATACCGAGGTTGGAACGAGCCCCGCTACGATCGATGCGCTCGGTCCGGACGAGCTCCAGGTGGTCACCTTCAGCTGGACGCCCCCCTCGGAGATCGTGGATCCGTTCGAGGACTTCGACTTCTGCCTGCTCGTGCGGCTCGTCTCCCCGTGCGACGCGGACGGCGACGGCACCGATTGCGATCCCATCACCGACCCCGACAACCACCCGTTCAACGACAACAACATCGCATCGAAGAACATCCTGGCGGTCGAGGGTCGCGCCTTCGCGCTCCCCGGCTTCTCGTTGGAGCGGCACGTCATCGTGCCCAACCGAACGCTCACGACGGGCCTGAGCGCGCTGGACCTCGAGCTCGCGGGTCAGCCCCTGGGAGGAATCGCGCTCTTCGTCCCGCCTGACGAATCGAGGGAGGTCAACGTCGTTTTCACGTTCGTCGAGGGCCCTACGGCGCAGGGGCTCGACGTGCTCGTCCGTCTCGAGGAGGCCGCCGATCCGAACAACGCGGACGAGGTCCTCCTGCCGGCGGACCTTTTTCCCGAGGTGCTCGACGTCGTGCATCGCATCGGCGAGGAGATACGCGGCGGCGTGTCCTTCGAGGTCCGGTAGGACCGGAGCCGGAGGGTAGCCGTGCGTCGGACCGCGGCGGAGGCAACCAGACGCGGCGCTCGGCGCGCGGCACGCACGACCCTGGCTCTGTCGGCTCTCGTCGCGCTGCTCGCGTCCGCATGCGGCGCGGGCCCAGGGAGGGCGCCGGACACATCATCGAGCGATGGGGGCACCGACGGGGCAACGTCCGACGCCGGAATCGACGGGGGCGGCGGCGCGAGGTTCGACGGCGGGGCCGAGGCGGGCATGGACGCGGACGCGAGCTGTGACGACGGCGATGGGGACGGCCACGCGAGCGCCGCGTGCGGAGGCGAAGACTGCGACGACGGCGACGCATGGATCCACCCGGGGCAGGTCGACGGCCTCTGGCGACTGCAAACCCTCGATGAGATGGGGCGCGAGCCGGTCGTGACGGGAGACAGCTCCATCGAGGTCGATGCAGTCGGCGCAGTCCACGTGACCTACAACGAGGAGTGGGACCAGGATCTCGTCTACGCGACCAAGCTGGAGGACGAGTGGACCTTCGAGACGGTCGACTCCGTGGGCTGGAACGGCCAGTACAACTCGCTCGAGCTCGACGTGGAGGGAGTACCGCACGTGAGCTACTACGGAGCGCCGCCACAGGGGCTCCGATACGCAACGAAGGTCGATGGCGAATGGGTCGTCGAGGTGCTCGACTCGGGCCGGCTGGCAGACCTGATAGGTTATTGGACGTCGCTCGCGCTCGATGTGTCGGGTGCGGTCCACATCAGCTATGCGAACGCCACCGATGGAGAGCTCCGCTATGCCACCGACACGAGCGGTGAGTGGAGCATCACCGTGCTCGATCCGGACGACGGCCCTCGCAGCTCCATCGTGGTGGATGCAGCAGGCGCGGTCCACCTGGTCTACGGCCCTGGCGGCTCTCTCGTGTACGCCTCGAACGTCGATGGCGACTGGACCTTCGAGACGATCGACGACGGAGGATTCAGCTCGTTCGCTCTCGACGCCGCGGGCGTCGCCCACGTGGGCTACCAGTCCTCGATCCTCGGGGGACAGCTCCGGTACGCGACCAACGAGGGCGGAGCCTGGTCCATCGAGCAGGTCGATCCCGGCATTCACGTCGATACCTCCCTCCGGGTCGCCCCCAGCGGTACGGTCCACATCGTCTACCGGGACGACGAGGACGGCGACCTCGTGTACGCGAGTGGCCCTGATGGGGCCTGGGTGACGGAGGTCGTAGACTCGGAGGGCGATACCGGTCACTTCACGTCGCTCGCTCTCGATCCCGACGGCGTGCCCCACGTCACGTACTACGACGCGACCCTAGGCGACCTGCGGTATGCATACCGTGGCGGTCCCGACGGAGTGGACCAGGACTGTGACGGCGTAGACGGAGTCGACTAGGACGGAGACCGGCACGCATTGGAAGCGAGCTGCGGCGGGAGCCACCCAAACGAGACCGCTCGCTTCCGTAGCGCGCCCTGTCAGGCCGTGGCGCCGCGCTGCGAATCGCAGAGCGCGGGGCCGCGGAGGCGTCGCGCAGGAGCGAAGCGGCGAGAACCCGGCAAGGGCCGGCGGGGAAGGGCGCAGGATCGGCGAACGTCCCTCCCCCTCGCCTCTCCCGTTCGAATCGATCCGATCGGCGAACGTCATCCTGGGCTTCGGCACGGGTCACGGGCTTCGCGATCCGATCCGCGAACGTCCCCCCGCTCCGGACCGACGTTCGCGGGTCGGAATGCCGCGTGCTACCGTTCGACTCGTGTCGTCTCCGAGGCCGAACGCAGCCGCGCGACCGCCGGACGTGCCCATCCACCGACTGAGCGTCGAGCAGTACGAGCAGATGACTCGCGTCGGGATCCTGACAGAGGAGGATCGGGTCGAGCTCCTCGAAGGGTGGCTGGTGCCCAAGAGGACGAGGAATCCCCCGCATCGCATCGCGACCCGGATGGTACGCGTCGCACTCGAGGCCGTCGTTCCCGCGGGGTGGTACGTCGACTCGCAGGAGCCCATCGTGACCGAGGACAGCGAACCCGAGCCGGACGTGAGCGTGATTCGCGGTCGGACGGAGGACTACGCGGATCGGAACCCGCCGGCCGGAGCCGTCGGCTTGGTCGTCGAGATCGGCGACGCGACACTTGCCCTCGATCGTCAGCTCAAGGCGCGCGCCTACGCACGTGCGGGGATCCCCGTGTACTGGATCGTCAACTTGGTCGACCGCAGCGTCGAGGGTTTCGCGGCACCCTCTGGTCCGGTCGATTCGCCGGCATACGGGCGCCGGGTCGACACGACGGGCGGGTTCGTCCCACTGGTCCTCGACGGCGAGGAAGTCGCGCGAATCCCGATTGGCTATCTGCTCCCGTAGGGGCTATTCGCCCGGCGGCTGCTCCGGGCCCGGTTCGAAGGCCATCACGCGGCGTTCGGGGTCGAGGGTGATGCGGAAGCCAGCGAGGAGCTGCTGGGAGATCACGGCGCCGAAGTCGACCTTCGAATCCTCGATGACCTGGGTCGGGAAGACGGGGTGCACGGCGGGGACGTCGGTGACGGACAGGGTTCCGATCTCGACGCTGCGAAGGCCGTAGCGCGCCATGCCGTCGGGCTCGCGAGTCAGGGCGTCGGGATCGCGGCCCGTGGCGCGCAGCGCCGTGTCGGTCAGGCCGACCGCGAAGGTCCCTCCGTTCGCGACGAGCGCTGGGACCGGCGGGCGCCCCTCGAGGCCGAGCGGGATCGACAGGTAGCGGCCCATGAAGAGGTGGAACGGGACCGACGTCGCGTCGGGGCCTGCGTCGGAGCGGTCGCGGCGCAGGAGCATCCAGCCCTCGCCGTAGTCGAGGGTCGTGAAGAGACGTCGGAGCACCTCGAGGCCGAGGATCCCGTCGACGTCCGTCTGCAGGCCCCGTGAGAGGGGGGCGAGGTCGCGGACGAATGCCGGGACGTCGTGCATCGAGATCGTGCTGAGGCCGAGCTCGCGGATCCATTTCGTCTCGCCGGCTCCGGCGAACTCGCGGTCGAGGATCGTCTCCGCGGCGCCGGTGTCGACGAGCAGGCGCGCGGTCCGGCCGTCGACCGTCGCGACGACGAGCGGGAGGGGGGAGTTCGTGGCGAGTGGCAGGGAGGCCTGCTGGGCGCCTTCGAGTCGGTAGGGCTGCGACGGCGGTTCTCTGCACAGCGACGCGACGAGTCCCTGTGCGCCGCGCCCGCCCCCGAGCTCTGCCGCGGCCGCGCAGGCGGTCGGAAGATCGCCGCCGAGCCAGGCGGCCATCACGCGCAAGGGGGGCGCGCTCGGGTCGTCGACCCCTTCGAGCCGGCGGGCCGCAAGCGCGAACTCCAGGCGCGCCATGTGGACGAGCGACATGCCGACCTTCGCCCTCGCGTCGTCCGGTGCGAGCGTCAGGGCGCGATCGAAGGCGCCCTTCGCGCGATCGACGTTCCCCTCGCGGTAGGCGGCGAGGCCCTTCGTGGTCCATTCGCCGGCCAGATCCCCCCCCCCGGCCGTTTCACCGCCCTGGTCCGGCGAACGTCCGTCCGCAGGCGGCGCCGGTGCGGGCCCGCCGCCGCAGGCGCCGGCCAGGACCAGGAAGAGCGCGGGCGATCTCATGGAACGACCTCCACGGGTGGCCCGCCATCGGGAGTCGACGGAGGGCGCGACGGATCGAACGGCGACTCCGACAGACGCACGACCAGACGGCGGACGTTCTCGGCCCTGTGGATCACGATCGTGCCGTCGGCGGGTTTGGCCTCGACGTCGATCTCGGCCCATTCCCCATCCCGCGCGGCGACGACGTCGATCCACCACGCCCGGCGTGCGCCCCCGTCGGGAGACGAGAACCGGACGCGATCGGGCCGCACGGCGCGCCGCGACGTCAGCGCCAGGTCGACCGCGCGGGGCGTCTCGCGATCGAACAGGGCCAGCGTGTGGCCGTCGTTCTCGCGCAGGACCATCGCGTGCGGGAATTCGAGCTGGCCGAGCCGCCGGTCGAGGCGGGTCGTCTCGCGTGGGGAGGACACGCGATCGCGAAGGCCGTGCACGAGCAGCGTCGGAAGGTGGCGCGCGTTCTGCGCGAGAGAGCACGGGCTGGCCGCCCGTCGCAGCTCCGGCGTCGGGAGCGCGCGCCCCGTGTAGCCGCCCATGGCGTACTCGCAGTCGCCGAAGAAGGATGCGACCGACGCGAAGCGGTGCGGGTGCCGGTAGCCGATCGTCGTCGCCCCGGCGCCGCCCATCGAGGCCCCGATCAGCGAGACGCGATCGGGGTCGATCGGCTGCGTGGCGAGGACGTGGTCGATCGCCCCGAGGACCTCCGCCTCGGCTTCGCGGTTGTACAGCGAGTTGCCCAGACCGTCGGGCGTCAGCACGAAGAAGCCGCGCTCTTCGGCCAGGCCGTAGATGCGTGCGCCGACGTACGCCCAGAGGCCCACGCCCCAGGGGTGGAGCGCGACGACGAGCGGGAGCTTCTCGCCCGAGGAAGCGGCGGCCGGCACGTAGAGGACGAAGGGGCGCCCGTCGGGACGTTTCCCTTCGAGCAAGCCCGTCCGCCGCGCCCTCGTAGGGCCCACCCGCACCCGGCGGTCCCAGGGCGGGGCGTTTCGATAGGTGGACACGGAGACCTCGATCGCGGCCTGGTTCGTCCCCGCGACGAGGCCGTCGGAAACGAGCACGAGGCCGGGTCCGACCCGGCGCGAAGGCCGTCCGTTGATCGTCAGCTTCGCCTTTGCCGCGAAATGCCCGAGCGAGAGCGCGACTCCCGCGGCGTTTTCGAGGCGGAAGGTGCGCGCGGCGCGCACGGGCACAGACCTCTGACCGTCGGGCACGTCAATCCCGTCGCAGGCGCCCTGCGCTCCTCCCGGGGAGCACCGCCACCCGTCGGAGAGATCCTCGCCCTGGGTCGGGTCCACGTCGATCGCTTCGAGCTGGGCCTCGGCGGGTGCCGCCGCCAGCATCGCGAGCGCGAACGCTGCTACGCTTCGCGCGTGGACGCGGCGGACCTTCTCAGCATGCTGCGCTACGACGGCGTGCTGCTGCGCCGTCTCGCGTGGCTGGGAAGCGCTCGCGGGCCCGCCCTTCTGCGCCGCTGGAGCCCCGGTCCCTGGGGCGCGCTCTTCTACGCCGCCCTGGGCTCGCGCAGGCGCGCGGTCCGCGCGAACCAGAGGCGCATCCGCCCCACAGCCCCGCCGGCCGAGATCGAGCGCGCGACCCTGGGGACTTTCCTCGCCTTTGCGCGGTGCCTGACGGACACCTTCGAGGCGACGGGCCCGCGTCCGCCGCCGATCGGCGTCGAGGCCGTCGGGGAGGAGCACCTCGAGGCTGCGTCGCGACTGGGACGTGGCGCCGTCATGGTAACCGCGCATGTGGGCAACTGGGAGCTTTTCGGCCGGATCGTGGCGAAGAAGGGCTATCCGGTGACCGTCGCGATGGCGCGGGAGCGCAATCCGTCCGTCCGTCGCTTCTCGGAGGACCTGCGCGCGGGTGGCGGCGTCGAGGTCCTGTACACCGACGACGGGTCCGGCGCTTTCGTCGCGCTCGACCTGCTGCGCGCCTTGCGACGTGGGCGCATGCTCGCCGTCCAGATCGATCGACCCGCCGGCGGCGACGGCGACGTGGTCCTGCCGTTCTTCGGGGCGCAGGTTCCGTTCCCCCGGGGGCCTTTCCTGCTCGCGCAGGCTGCGGGGGCGCCGGTCCTGCCCGTCTTCACGTTCCTGCTCGGGCACCACCGCTACCGCGTGGAAGTCTCGCCGCCGATCGAGGTTCCCCGGACCGGACGGGGCGCGGTCTCGGTCGCGGCGGCGAACGCCGTCCGGATCCTCGAATCGGCCGTCCGCCGCTTCCCCGAGCAGTGGTTCCACTTCACCGAGATCGGCGGCTCTGGCTACGCCGCCGGGACGCCCGCGACCGCCCACACACCCGAGCCCGAGCGCCAGACGGGCTAGCAGTCTGATCGAACCTGGCGGCGAGCAAGGCGAGGGCGCCGAGACGGGGAGCGAGCCGGAGCCCTCGGAGGCTGGGCCGACGGAAGCGTACTTTTCGTACGCTGAGTAAGGCACGGCCGAGAAGGCCCGGCGCAGCCCCCGTATCGGCGGCCGCAGCCTAGCCGCCCTCGGGGGGGGCGCTGCTTCCGACGAACCGCTCGAGCGTCAGCACCCACCGGATCGCCGTCGCGGCCTCCTCGACGTTCGCGACTTTCTTCGCCCAGGTGATCTCGTACCAGACGTCGAGGACTCGGCGGGCGTCCACCGGATCCATCACGTTCTGGCTCGAGGTCTCCGTCTCCGCGAAGCCCTGCGCGACCGCGGCGTCGGTGAGCGCGGAACGCACGAGGCCGTAGAGGGAATCCGTGTCGAGGCCGGGATTCCCCGAGAGCTGCGACCTCGCGCTGAAGCGGACCTCGAGGTGCTCGTCGACCACGATGCGCGCGCCGGAGTCCATGATGTGGAACCGGACACGCTCCGCGATCTCGATTGTGCTCTCGCGGACGCGATAGACCTCGAGCCCGGCGTCTTGCAGGCCGCGTTTGATCGCGTCGACGCGCGGATCCGACAATCGAGGGGCTCCCTCCCCCCCAGCACTGCCATCCCCCCGGACGCAGGCATCCTAGCACGGCGCTCGAAGCCCGGAACGCGACCTTTTCTTTGCCCGCCCGGACCCCCGGTTCCTATACTCGCCGGCAGATGGATTCGGTCCTCTGCCTGGGGGGGGAGGCCACGCTGGAGTCCGTGGCGCGCGCGGGCAACCGGCGGCGCGTCGGGCCCGCGCAGTGGATCGTCTCGCCCCGCGGGGGAGGGGAGTCGTCGGCGCGGGAGTGGCTGGTGTCGCTCGTGGACGACGCCCTTCGCACGAGCTTCGTGGGCATCGGCGCGGCCGACGCCGTGGTCGTCGACGAGAGGCCGCCGCATGGGGGGGCCTGCCCGCCCTGGGAGGCGACGAGGCTGTGCCGCGGGCTTCCGGGGCTGCTGGCGGCGGGCGTGCGGCCGGAGCGAATCCTGCTGCTGCTCCCGGCCGGTGGGCGTGCCGTGGACGTCGCCTTCGAAGCAGGGCGACGGCGCGTCGGGTCCGTCGTGGTCGAGCCTTTTCGGCCGTCCGACGTCGCGACGCGTCTGCACGGCCTGCTCGGCGGACGTCCGGTCGGGAAGGTAGCCCTGTGCCTCGCAGGGGGAGGGATCGAGGGGCTGATCTTCGAGCTGGGCGTCCTTCGCGCGCTCGACTCGTTCCTTCCAGAACGGCGGATCGGAGACGTGGACCTCTTCTGCGGGATCAGCGCGGGCGCGTTTCTGGGCGCGTTCCTCGCGAACGGGATGATGCCGGAGGACATGGCGCTGGGATTCCGCTACGGGTCCCCGGCACTGGCCCCGATCCGCCGCGGGATGCTCTTCCGGCCTGCAACCGGCGAGGTGCCGGATCGGATCGCCGCGCTCGTCGCGTCGCTGTCGTCGCTGCCCCGGCCGCGCGAGATGCGGTGGGCCGCGTCGCTGCCGTTTCGCGCCGTGCCGGCAGGGATCTTCTCCGGCGATCCGATCCGCGCCTACCTCGAGCGCGAGCTGACGCGCGAGGGGCGGACCAACTCGTTCCGGCAGCTGCGGCGCCCGCTCTTCGTGGGCGTGACCGACCAGGACACGGGTGAGCACGCCGTGTTCGGCGAGACGGGAACGGACGACGTCCCGATCTCGCAGGCGGTACGCGCGTCGACGGCGCTGACGCCTTTCTACGGGCCCGAGCGGATCAAGGGGCGCTGGTACGTGGACGGGGGATTCACCCGGACCGCGAACATCTCGGTCGCGGTACGACACGGGGCGACGATGGTGATCGTGGTCGACCCGCTCGTGCCGCTGCACGCCCCGGAGCCGGGGTACGTCCGTGCGCGAGGTGGAATCTTCGCCGGGTTGCAGGGTCTCAAGAGCCTCATCGACTCTCGCTTCGTGCGGTCCCTCGAGAAGTTCCGCGAGCTCCACCCGGAGGTCGACGTCCACGTGATCCGGCCGGATGGCGACGAGATGCGGGCGCTGTCGGGCTCGCCGATGAGGTACTTCTATCGCGAGGAGATCCACGAGATGGCCTTCGAGATGACCGTCGCGAAGGTGCGTGCGCGCAGGGCCGATCTGGGCCGCGACTTCGAGCGTCACGGGTTCGCGTTTCGCGATCGGTCTGCGCCCGGGTCGGAGATCCACCCGGAAGAGGCGCTCGTGCGCGGTCGGCTCGCCGCTGTCCTGTGATCGTCGACGCGACGGGCTTCGAGCACGCGCCGCGCCCGGTGCGGCGCGTCGTGTCGCTGGTGCCGAGCGAGACGGAGGCCCTGTTCGATCTCGGCGCCGGCGATCTCGTCGTCGGTCGGACGGACTGGTGTGTGGAGCCGGCGGGGCGCGTCGAGAACATCCCGTCGATCGGCGGCACCAAGACGCCGCGCGTCGATGCGATCGTCGCGCTCTGCCCGGACCTCGTGCTCGCGAACCGCGAGGAGAACGTACGCCGCCACGTCGAGGCGCTGCGCGCGGCAGGCGTCGTCGTCCACGTGAGCTACCCACGGACGGCGCTCGATGCGGCGCGGTTACTACGCGATCTCGGATCGCTGCTAGGCCTCGGGCGGGAGGCGGACGACGCCGCCCGTACCGTGGAGGCCGCCGTCGCCGATGCGGCGCGCCGGGCACCGTCGCCCCGTCCGCGCGTGTTCGTTGCGATCTGGTGGGACCCGGTGATGGGGGCGTCGCCGGACACCTACGTCGCGGGCGTCGTCGAAGCGGCCGGGGGGCGGATGGCGATCGAAGCGCACGAGCCCCGCTATCCGAAGATGCGCCTGGAGGAAGTCGCGGCCCTGGAGCCGGACGTCGTTCTCCTGCCCGACGAGCCCTACCGGTTCACGGAGGTCGAGCGCGCGCATTTCCTCGAGCTCCCGATGCCGGCTGCGCGGCGCAAGGCGGTCCACCTCCTCGACGGCAAGCGGCTTGCTTGGTACGGAGTCCGGACCGCGAGCGACGTGTCGTCCATTGCCGATCTTCTGCGGACCTAGCCCGGATAATTCAGTGTGCCGTGAAGCAGGAGAGACATGACCTGACGAGTATGTCCTACGTAGCCGGTGGAAGTCCGGTCCGAGGAGTTCTGTCGGTTCACCTCGGAAGCTACCCGGGAGGCG